>SAMEA3663026__coassemble_293_pt1 | contig 44183 bp, 38 predicted proteins | sample SAMEA3663026__metabat2_low_PE_015 | metagenome-assembled genome bin SAMEA3663026 (sample SAMEA3663026) | pig gut metagenome | biome: pig gut; feature: pig-associated habitat; material: faeces | place: France | collected 2012
TTTATTAAAATTAATTTATCAGAGGTATAAATCAAAAAGCTTCTGAAACTCTTTCACATAAGGATTTTTATTCATCAACTCCACAAATTTTTCTTCCTTGGTATATGCCTTATTGCTATTTAAAGTCTCCTCATCGATATACGCCTCCACTTTGATATCCGCCCTGCTTAGTTGCTTGTTGACAAACGCTTCAAGCGGTATTTTGATATTCTCTATCTCGTTGAGTTGTATAGAGTTGAACAACCTGAATTTTATTTTATTTCCCTCAATAAATGGCGTAAATTTTATAAAAATATTTTCTGCTATCGTATTGATATTATTATTTGCAATAAAGTTGTTTATAGCAGAAAGTATGTTTTTCTCCTCTTCCGGTAAATTGTTGTCAATAGCTATTGATATATTATTGTCATTCGGTTTATTAGCAGTATCGTTAGTTTTGTCATCATTATCTCTAATAATCCCGGTATTTATGTTTATAGTATTGATTTTACGCGAAGGGGTAGAAGTAGAAGTCTTTTGTGTGTTAATGTTATTGGCTGTTGCGATATTAGTATTTGCCACAGCCGGAGATGCTGCAACAGCAATCAGTGGCAACTCCGGCTTATCTTTTTTTAATTCTATTCCACCATCTGCAAGATTAGCAATGCGGATGAACATCACCTCAACAAGCAACCTCTTGTTCCTGCTGTTGCGGTAGTTCATATCACAATCATTAGCCAATTCCAGAGCTTTGTAAAGCCATGGTAATGTGCATTTTGCCGATTGCTCTTTGTATCTTGCCTCGATATTCTTGCTCACTTCAAGCAGCTTTATCGTCTCTTCATCTTTACTTACCATCAAGTCGCGGATATGCGATGCTAATCCATCTACAAAATACTGACCTTCAAAGCCCTTAGAGAGTATCTTGTCAAATATCAATAGCGTATCTTTTACTTTACCCTCGAGTAGTGCATCTACTATTTTGAAGTAATAGTCATAGTCGAGAACATTCAAATTCTGAATAGTTTTATCATAAGTGATATTACCACCGCAGAAGTTAACCACTTGGTCGAAAATCGATAAGGCATCACGCATGGCACCATCCGCTTTTTGAGCTATGACATTCAAAGAGTCTTCATCGGCAGTAATCCCCTCTTTCTCCGCTATTTGCTTTAAGTTTGATACAATGTCGTTTATCGTTATTCTGCTGAATTCATATATCTGGCAGCGTGATAATATTGTAGGTATTATTTTGTGTTTTTCCGTTGTAGCCAAGATGAAAATAGCGTGTGCAGGCGGCTCTTCCAAGGTCTTTAAAAAGGCATTGAAAGCATCGGTACTTAGCATGTGTACCTCATCAATGATAAATACCTTGTATTTACCCATTTGAGGCGGTATTTGTACCTTCTCAATAAAGGAGCGCATATTGTCTACTCCATTATTTGATGCCGCATCAAGCTCGATGATATTCATCGACCTTTGCTCGTTAAACGAAATGCAAGAGTCGCACTCGTCACAAGCCTCGCCGTTTTCTTTCGGATGAAAGCAGTTGATGGTTTTCGCAAAAATTCGCGCACAGGTAGTCTTACCTACTCCTCGTGGCCCGCAAAACAGATAGGCATGGGCAAGATGATTTGTCTCTATCGCACCTTTTAATGTGGTTGTCAACGAGTTCTGCCCTATTACCGACTCAAAGTTCTGAGGACGATATTTGCGCGCAGATACTATGTATTGTTCCATATCTTTTTCACTAAATATTCAACCTACAAAGTTATAAATAATTATTTGTTTTACAAAAAAAATATTTATTGATATTCTTGACCTACTTATGATGTTGTTATTTCTGAATAATTGTTGAAAAAAATTTTTTTTTATGGTGGAAAATGTATACCTTTGTCTAAATTAATGAAAAATAATTTATTCTTGAGCGAAAAACATAGTAATCAGTTTGTAAGTGATTGGATATTACATTGTTATGTAGTGTCCAAAGCCCCAAAGGTATGTCACTTTCTGAATGAATACGACTCTTTTTGATGGAAAAAAACGGAATATTACAGCCCTCGGGGTGCACTTCATCTTCATATTGGTTCGCTATGAGAGCCACTTATGGTAGAAATATTAAGGCTAAATCTATCCTTGAAGAGAAGGGTATCGAGGTTTTTGTTCCTATGCAATACACTATCGTAGTGCGTAATGGTAAACGTAAAAAGCTGTTAATGCCGGTTATCAAAGACCTTATTTTCGTTCATACCACTAAAGCGTCTATCCAATCAGCCAAGGCTGATATCCCTTTTCTTTACTATATCACTCGTCCTTCTCAGGGGAAAAATATCCCTCTTATTGTGCCCGACTATCAAATGAAATGCTTTTGTGATATCGCCTCTTCAGATAATGATGATGTGCTTTTCCTTGTCGGAGACGATTGTAGCATAGAAAAAGGCGCTCGTGTGCGCGTTGTAGAAGGGCAATTCGTCGGTAATGAGGGCTATTTTATGAGAGTCAAAGGGATGCGAAATCGTCGCTTCGTCGTAGTTCTCGACAATATCATCGCCGTTTCCGTCGAAATTCCATCCCAATTTGTCGAACTTATTAAATAACAATTATGATTTGGGAATTTAATATTATCATCGTTTTTCTGATATGTATCTTGTGCACCGGAGTGCTTATCCCTAAAATCCTACTCGTGTCGTTTAGGAAAAAACTTTTCGATGTGCCTGATGAGCGTAAAATACATCATAATCCTATCCCGCGTCTCGGCGGTTTCGCTTTCGTTCCCGTTATTTTATTTGCAATCTCTTATACTATTGGTCTCGATTATCTACTTAATAAAAGCTTTGTTATCAGTTATTACGGTGACCATATCAAACCTTTAATGTTCTGCATGTCAGCAATTCTTACTCTCTATTTGGTGGGTATTGGCGACGACCTTATCGGTATTCGTTACAGAGCAAAATTCGTTGTGCAAGCTTTTTGTGCTTTCCTCCTCGCCGCTTCCGGCATCTGGATGTATAATATGAATGGTTTCTTAGGTATGCAATTCTTGCCTATGTGGCTGGGTATGCCGATTACTATGATTATTGTTGTATATATCATCAATTCTATTAACCTTATCGATGGGGTAGATGGATTGGCTTCGGGGTTGTGCGCTATTGCTTTCCTATATCTCGGCGTTATCTTTTATATCTACGAGATGTACGTTTATGTCCTCATCGCCGTTGCAGGGCTGGGCGTGCTTCTTCCGTTTTTCTATTTTAACGTGTTTGGAAAAGCCGAAGATTCCAAGAAAATTTTTATGGGCGATGCGGGCTCTCTTACTATGGGATTCTTGGTGTGTATGTTATGCGTGCGACTATCTACTATTAAATACGAACTCCCTTTTATATCAAACTACAACCCTTTTATTCTTGGCTTTTCTCCGGTTATCCTGCCTTGTCTCGATGTAGTAAGAGTGGTGCTTCGCAGGGTCATTGCAGGCCATAACCCGTTCTTGCCCGATAAATCACATATTCACCATCGATTACTCGAAATTGGTGTCTCTCCTAAAATTACTATGCTGATTATCATCTTGTTTTCCCTCTTCTTGATGTTGGTCGACTATTTCTTATCTAATAAATTGAATGTTAACTTAATCATACTTTTAGATATTATTCTCTATTTTTTATTCTGTTTTGCTATCTATATGATTCGCAAAAAACAAAGAGTATAATTTAGTTTCTCATTTTTTTCGTATCGGATTTTTTGGTTTTATTATTACAAACAATTTAATTTCTTTTTTATGAATATCGACTCTCTTGTCTCTTTTGACATTTTTGACACGGTATTGATACGTCGTTGTGGAAAACCGGATAATATTATCGTGCTTTTGTCGCTCTATTTATTCCCGAATGATAGAGCAAAACAAGAGGCTTTTATTGTTTGGAGAAGAAATTGCACAGGGTTTACTATAGAAGATTTTTATTCAAAAGCTAACGCAATTTCTTTTCTTCCGTATAATTATCTCGAGCTTATTGATGCCGAGCTGCATATCGAAGAGATGCAACTCGTTGCAAACCTAAAAGTAAAAAAACTTATCGAAGAATATCGCGCAAAGGGTAATGTTATAAAATTTATCAGCGATATGTATCTTCCTTCCGATTTTTTGGAATTTATTCTTCGCAGAGAGGGCTGTTTTGTTGATGGTGATGAGGTTATTGTTTCGTGCGAATGGAAGGCGCGTAAAGAAAATGGCTCACTTTTTAAAATGGTTCGTAATACTTATAATCCTAAAAAATGGACTCATTACGGGGATAATAAAAACAGCGATATCCGAATGGCTAAACGTTTTGGTATCAAGGCTGTACATGTTGATTGCAACTATACCGTAATAGAACAGAATTGGATTGACCATAGTTTCGATTATCTGGAGGGTTGGTTGCTTTCTGTGTTTGCGGGAATTTGTAGGGCGTCTCGATTAACTACTGATAGTAATCTCGCCTTTCAAATGACGGTAGATTATATTCTGCCTCTTTATTACTCTTATATCCTTAGCGTTTTTGATAATGCAAGGCAAAGAGGAATAAAAAGATTGTATTTTTCTTCTTTCGATAATAAATTCTTAAAGCGTATTGCCGATTATATCCCACATGATGATTTGGATTTGAGGATTATGTCCATCTCTTATGATGTCCTTATCCTCCCTTTTTTACGTATTACGGGGGCTGACGGTTATATGCTTTTGGCCGAAAAAAATACTATCATCGGTAGAGAGGTCAACGATTTATTGAAAGAGATAAAAATCACTCCGGAGGAGTTGGCGCAACATAATATTGAAATAAATTTTTCCAAGATAGAAACAAAAGAGCAGGAAACTTATTTTGTCGATGCTCTTTTTAATAATCAATCGTTGCTCGATTGGATGAGAAAAAGATCGGATGCCGACCTTCAGATGATTAAAGAATATTTTATTCAAGAAGGTCTGATGGATGGAACGTCTTCCGCTATGGTCGATATCGGTTGGAACAGCTCGATGCGTGTTATGGTGAATGCACTATTGAAATATTTTAATGCAAATTTCTTGGAGTTTTATTATATTTCTGTCAGTCGTGATGCTTTACCTCCCGTGTATGGCGATTATATCCCTTTCTTCAAGGTGTCAAATATTAGTCAGAATGTGATTATGTTTATTGATGAGTATTACAAATCTTCTTATTGGACAGTGGTAGATAAATATCGTCGTAATGATGATGGCGTAATAGTGCCGGTATTCAAAGCTAATGTCTCTTTAGAAATTACTAATATTCACAATTCCATTTTGGATGCTATCGACTGTGTGGTACCTCAGTTATTAGAGTATTACTGTAATCCGTCGTTGCTTTTTTTCTGGGCGAAAAATACTATCGATTCTTTCTTAAAAAATGTATGTAAGGATGGTATGGTTTTAAGAACCCGGTATAAGAATCTGGAGAATAGTGATTTAATCCGTAAATTATCTTTTGTGGAAGTGCTGCAAGTATTGTTTACAGGTAAAAAAATTACACGCATCCCTCTCTTATCGCTATATATTACTCTTGGTTGTAAACTTACGATGGCTTTAAAATGGCAATATAACTTGTCGTCTAAAATTCGGGAGTTGGTGAATAAACGCTTAAACTAATAATTGTATATAAGTATCTTGCAGATAGATATAGTTGAACTTTTAGTAGATTTATAGTGAGTTATTGATTTGATATTTACCTCTTAAAGGTACTCTTGATAGCTGATTTTTAGTTTGTTATTATGGCTCGAAAAAGAATTTTCGTCTCGGCTTATGCATGCGAACCGGGTCTCGGCAGTGAGATCGGGGTCGGGTGGCATTGGGTACTCGAGATGTCAAAATATTTCGACTTGTGGGTGCTTACTCGCCGTAGTAATATGCCGAATATCAATGCTTGGCTGGCGGAAAACCCCGATTTCTCAAATATCAATTTCATCTATTACGACCTGCCGAAATGGGCTCGCTTCTGGAAAAAAGGGCTCCGTGGGGTGAGATTATATTATATCCTCTGGCAGCTATGCTCCAATAATATCGTAAAACGTACGATGATTGAGAATAATATTTCTATATTTCACCATCTTACTTATGGTAACGCCCTTTGGAATGTTAGCAGATACGGAAGTAAACAAACTTTTATCTGGGGCCCTGTAGGTGGACTTGAAACGATTCCCGAAAATTTTTCTCGCCATTATGATACTAAGTGTCGAATTATTGAAAAATTCCGCCGCTTTGCCGTGGCTTGTGCAAAACTGAATGTCGGCTTTTATTATCGCTGTAAACAAGCCGATATTATTTTGTGTAAAACGGAACATACCTTGAAAAGAATTCCTCAGCGTTTTGCTGCTAAGGCTATTCTCTTTACCGATGTAGCTGCCGATGTTATCGCTCACTCTGATGCTGCTATTAATATGGCTGCCGATGTTACTGCTCACTCCGACATTATTAATGGCTCCAATCCACCAGCCGCTCACAATGCTTCTTCAAATTCTATTGATAAAGCAATAAATTTTATCTCTGTGGGGCGACTCGATGCTTGGCGCGGTTTCGACCTGGTTTTAGAGGCTTTCGCTCTCGCCCGAAAACAGAATAATCTTCTTACCCTCACTATTGTAGGCGATGGAAATGATAAAAGTCGTCTGCTCTCTATTGTTGATAAATTAGATATCAGTAGCTCGGTCTCTTTTACCGGAAATGTGCCAATGTCAGAATATAAGTGCTTGATGAATACCGCCGATGTTGTTGTAAATGCGGCTCTTAAAGAGGGTGCTGTTACGGTTTCTTTCGATGCGGTTTCTTTGGGTAAACCTCTTATTTGCCTCGATACTACCGGATATACACGCTGCTTTTCCGAAAAATATGCTGTGATAATTCCTATACTCGAGCGCGATGTAGTTATCGATAAAATTAAAGATGCTATATTGACCTTGGCAAATAATGAACAGCGTCATCAAATGAGCTTGAATGCTCTCAATGCTTCTTCATCGCTCTCTTGGCAAAATCACGGAAAGCATTTTCGCGACATTTTACTCGAAAAACTACAGATTTCTTAATATATTTTATTGAAAATCAATTTGTGTCGGTGTTATGAATATTGATACTCTGCTGAATAAAATCATTGTTCCCAATATGGGTAATGCTTTTTATCGATTAACTAATGCCGACAATAAATCGTGGTTAATACCTTCAAAAAATGCCTCTTCTGCATTGCTCTTATATCAGCCGAGTAGCACAAAGGGTAGAGTGCTCAAAAAATTTTTCCCTCTCTTGTGCCGCTCTTCTTTGTGTCGTAATTTGATCCATGCCGAGCAAGTGAAGTGTGTGTTGAATGCTGATATACAAAATCTCATCTGTCGGATTTTTAATGTAGAGGATTTTGAATTCGCTATGTTTCTCGGCACGCCTTCCGTTCACCAAAAAATCACTCTTCAAATTTTTCAAGATAAGAATATTCTCGGCTATTGTAAAATATCAGATAGTCAGGATGTTAAAGAATTGTTTGTAGCAGAGGGTAGAATGCTGACCTATTTGCATGATAAGGGGATTGATAACATCCCTCACTGCCTGTTTTCCGGCAATCTCAATGGGTATTCCGTTTTTATACAATCTACCGTAAAAACTTCTCGGTCGGCTATCATTCATGAATGGTCGCCAATACATCAAAATTTTTTAATCGATGTAAAGTGTAGAACTCAACAAGATATTCTTTTTGAAAATAGTGATTTCTACCGGGATATAATAGCCCTGAAAAATAATTTGAATCGACTTCCTTTTTCTTTAAATGTTAATATTCTTCGTTCCGCTATTCTTGATATAGAAAATAGTTTGTCCGGAAAAATAGTGCACTTTTGTGCTTATCATGGCGATTATACACCTTGGAATATGTTTGTCGAAGATGGTAGTCTGTTCGTTTTTGATTGGGAGTATGCCGGGTGTACTTATCCGCCGATGCTGGACCGTTACCACTTTTTCTTACAAGTTGCTTATTTCGAAAAACATTGGTCCCCTACCGATGTTATATCTTATATCAATTCTGATAAAGGTAGTTGGATTGATGTTAATATGCTCGTCCTCTATTTGTTGAGTATTTTTTCTCGTTATGTTAACAGAGAAAAGGGTAGTGTAGCAGATAATGCCAATCCACAATACCTTTTTTGGAACGAAATTTTGAATTATTCGTACCCTCGCTCTAATTTTAGTGAATTTATACCCTAAAGTCGCTCTAATTTTAGTAACTTTGCACCCTAATCTCGCTCTAATTTTAGGAAATTATGATGTATCTAAAGCGTAAAATAGACTCTTTCCTTTGTGATTGGAAGAAAAATTCCAATCATAATCCTTTGATAGTCAAAGGTGCAAGGCAGATAGGTAAAACCGAATCAATATTGCATTTCGCAAAATATAATTACGATAATGTCGTTTATATAAATTTTGTGGAAGAGCCTAAATACAAAAATATTACTGTTGATGGTTATAAACCGGAACAAATATGTAAGAATATTTCACTGCTGAATCCCGAGGTGAAATTTACTAAAGGCTCAACTCTTTTTTTCTTTGATGAATTACAAGATTTTCCGGAAATAGCTACCTCATTGAAATTTTTCAAAATTCAAGGTGTTTATGATGTTATCTGTTCCGGCTCATTGTTAGGGATTAATTATCGTAAAATAGAGAGCAATAGCGTTGGATATAAAACCGATTTTATAATGCACTCAATGGATTTTGAGGAGTTCCTTTGGGCAAAAGGATATGATGAAAATATTGCTGAAATGATGTTGGAGCATATTAGAAATCATACCCCTTTTTCTACTTTGGAGCAAGAGGTGTTTTTCTCTTTATTCCGCGATTTTAGTCTTTTGGGTGGTATGCCTGCTTTAGTGAAGAGTTATTTCGAAAACGGCTCTTTTGTGGGTATTCTTGATATGCAACGTCAGCTCGTTGCCGATTATAAAGAAGATGTGCGAAAATATGTTCATGGTATCGAGCAAACAAAAATATTGAATGTTTTTAATAGAATACCTATCCAATTGGGATGTGAAAATAAAAAATTTCAAATCTCAAAAGTGGCTCCCGGTGCGAAGAATAAAGATTATTGGGGTTGTATTGAATGGCTTAATGATGCCGGTATTATTTCTGTTTGCTACTGCCTTAATTTCCCGGAATTACCTTTAAAGGGAAATTTTGACGATAGTAAATACAAAATCTATTTTGCGGATACCGGTCTACTTATCGCTCTTCTCGATGATGAAGTGCAAGACGATTTACGCATAAATGCCAATATGGGTACCTATAAAGGGGCGCTTTACGAAAATATTGTTGCCGAAGCTCTTACTAAATCAGGTGCCGACCTATTCTATTATAAACGTCAAGATTCTACTCTAGAGGAGGATTTCTTCTTGCGTACTAAAAATAACCTTATTCCTATTGAAGTAAAATCAGCCAATGCTTCCGCTAAATCTTTGCAAACTCTTATTAAAAGCGAAAAATATAAGGATATTCAATGGGGTATAAAGTTGGTGGATGGTAATGTCGGTTTTGCAAATAATGTACTTACTATCCCCTATTTTTGCGCTTTTTTGTTGAAACGTTTTCTCTCAGAAATATAATCCTCGCTCTAATTTTAGTGAATTTATACCTTAAAGTCGCTCTAATTTTAGGAAATCATGACTAAAACCATAGTGTTCTTCCACTTGTATAATGATTTTAGCGGTAGTCCTACTGTGCTACATAATGTAGTGAAACAAAGGATTATAAGGGGAGATAATGTAGAAATTGTTACAAGTAATACCAATGGGGTGTTGAGTGATTTGCGCTCCATGCCGAATGTCAAATATCATACCTATCCTTACTCTTTTTCTAAAAATAAGATACTCACTTTCGCTCGATATTGCTTTGCTCAGTTATACACTTTCTTTTTTGCTTTCAAATATATTTTTAAGTCGGATGTTGAGTTTTATATCAACACTATTCTCCCGATTGTACCTGCTCTTGCAGGCAGATTGATGGGCAAGAAAGTGATTTACCACTACCATGAAAATGCATTTGTCAAGAGCACTTTCTATCGCTTTCTTTGCTATTGTATGCAGCATCTCGCTACCGAAATTATTTGTGTATCTCATTATCAAGCCTCTTTCCTTAAAAGGAAAAACGGAGTAAGAGTTGTGTATAACTCACTCTCCAAAGAGTTTTTGTCGAAATTAAATCCCAATCCCGAAGAGGCTTTCCTGCGCAAAAAAGTATTGATGATTTCGTCGCTAAAAGAGTATAAGGGTGTAGTTCAATTCATTCAAATTGCAACGGCATTAAGCGAGTTTGGTTTCATTCTCGTTATCAATGATAACAGCGATAATATTCAACGCTTTCTTCAAAAACATCAGTTGATACTACCGTCAAATATCACGGTTTTTCCCCGCCAAGAAGATGTTGCTCGTTTCTATAATTCCGCTTCTCTCGTTCTTAATCTCTCTGATAAAAATCTGTTTATAGAAACTTTCGGCCTTACCGCCCTCGAAGCAATGAGTGCCGCCCTGCCCGTTATAGTGCCTACTGTAGGAGGTATTGCGGAATTCGTCGATGACGGGGTAAACGGGTATAAAATAGATGTGCAGAATATCGATAAGATTGTAGATACTATTAAATATCTATTTTACGATAAGGAAAAATATCTGTTGTTAGCGGGAAATGCATTGAAAATCAGTGAAAAAATAAATAATATAAATCAGCAAGAATTTTAATGAATATCAATCAGCGAAAAAAAATAGCAATCATAGGTATTCAAGGTGTACCGTCTAAATATGGAGGCTTCGAGACTCTTGTCGAACACCTTATTGAAGATGATTCTGCCGAATTTACCGTTTTTTGCTCAAGTATAGATCAAAAACAGTCGCTAAAGAAATATAAAAACGCTTTTCTGAAATATATTCCTCTCAAAGCTAATGGTATCCAAAGTATTCCGTATGATATCATTGCTTTGACTCGTTCTCTTATAGGATATGATTCTATCCTCGTTCTTGGTATTAGCGGCGCCTCTTTCCTCCCTTTTTATCGCCTTTTATCAAAATCTAAAGTTGTAGTCAATATCGATGGTCTCGAACATTCTCGTCAAAAGTGGGGTAAATTAACTCGCCGTTACTTGAAATGGGCGGAGAAAATTGCAGTCTATAATTCCGACCTCGTTATTGCCGATAATAAGGCTATACAACAATATATACTCCGTGAGTATGGAAAGAAATCCGCTCTCGTTACTTATGGTGGAGACCAAGTTTTAGTGCCGGTATCAGACTCTGATATCAGCTCTGTATTAAGTAAATACAATCTATCCAAAGGTGATTATGCAGTGGCGGTGTGCCGTATCGAACCCGAAAATAATTGCCATATAATACTCGAGGCTTTTAAGTTGACCCGCAAAAATATAGTCTTTGTAGGTAATTGGCAAAGAAGTGATTATGCCCGAAACCTGAAAGCACAATACGCCGATGAACCTAATATCACACTCCTTGATAGTATATATGATTTGAAAGAACTTTTTGTATTGCGCTCTAATGCAAATTGTTATCTTCACGGACATAGTGCCGGAGGTACTAACCCCTCGCTCGTGGAAGCTATGTTTTTTGATGTGCCTATCATCGCTTTTGATGTCGTTTACAATAGAGAAACTACTTTCGGAACGGCAAATTATTTCTCTGATGTCGACAGCCTTGTGCGTATGTTGAATGAAGTATTGAAAATTAATTCTCCTCGCCTCGCTTGGGAAAACTATACCTGGAATAAAATTCGAAAAGATTATTTGAATAGATTATGATTAATATATATCAAAAACGATTATCGCTTATTTCATTACTCTCTTTTGCTTATCTCTTTGCTTTCGCTATAAATGGTTCTATTTCTTCCAATACATTTTTGCCATCGTGTAGCGTAAACGAAGATGATATTGTCATTAATTCGGCTACAACAGATTATTTAGGGAAAGAGAAAAAAGCGACTTCCCAATCAACGAAGTATAGCATCTTTAGTAATTATAAGCCCGCTTTAGGTGGTGTGCCGGAGAGTATGGATTATTCACAAATCTACTCTTTTATCGACGAACTTGCCCAAATGCATATCATAGAAATCGGCTCTGTAGTAAAGCCTTATGGTCGAAACCAAATAGCCTCATGGCTTGTAGAGGCAAAAAACGCTTATGATGTAAATCCGCAAATACTCTCAAAGCGTCAAGCTAAAGAATTGGCTTTCTTCCTTAACGATTTTTCCCTCGAAAGAGATACAATTCCAAACGGGATAGTTAACTGGACCAACCATCGCACATTCTCTTTGGCTCTGTTGCAACCGGCTTTTCATTATAATGACAAAAATTTCGCTTGTAAAATCAATCCTATAATAGGAGCCGACATTACGGCAAATAAAAAGGGAGCTATACTCCATCGCTGGTGGGGTGCTGAAATTCGTGCCGATATCGTCAACCATATCTCCGTGTGGGGTAGCATTCGCGATCATTCCTTTTCCGGTGATTGGCTCAGTAAAGAGTATTACCCCGGCGGTCCCGGAGCGGCTGCTCTCCTCTCTTTGCCAAACTATTTAAATAATCTTCCGGGTGCAGAGTATCATCGTAGTAAATATGGTGGTGATTATGCCGAAGTTAATGCCGGAATAAAAGCATACACCAAGTGGGGCTCCGTCGCTTTCCTTAAAGATAAAATTTCTTGGGGAGACACTTATCACTCTTCCAATATTATTTCAAATCATGCCCCCTCTTTCCCTATGGTGGAACTCAAAATTCACCCTTGCAGTTGGTTTAAACTCGATTATATCCATGGTTGGCTCGTAAGCAATATCATAGATTCTACTAATTATTACAGCCAAACAAATCCCGTAGATGGTAAAAAAGAAATACTTTACCGCCCTGCAAAGAAATATATTGCCGCCAATATGCTCACTTTCACTCCTATAAAATACCTCGATTTGTCTATCGGCTCATCTGTAATTTATGGAGGAAAGAATCCATTAGCTGCATTCTCTTTGCCTATTTCATTCTTTAATTCTATCGACTATCAGATCAATGCAGGCGCAAAGGTGGAGAACGAGAATTCACAAATATTCTTTAATATTTCCACTCGAAATCTAAAGTACACACATTTCTACATCAGCTTTTATTGCGATGAGTTTAAATTTTCTCGTGTAAAAAAGTCGAATCCGGAGCATAACTTCTTTAGTTACAAGGTCGGAGCGCAACTGAGCGGGTGGCCATTAAAAGATATTAACCTCACAGCAGAGTTTACTCGCACAAATGTGGCAAACTATCAACACCCGTATAATATATTGTCTTACAGGAGTAACGACTACCTTTTGGGGCATTATCTCGGAGATAACGCCCAAGAAATTTATATCCGCCTTGGATATAAACCGGTGCGGAGCCTTAATCTTATGGTGGAATATATAGGGGCTACGAAATACAATCAGTACATCTATTCTCGTAGCAGTTCTGTTTTCATGACAAAGAAGCCCTTTGCAGAAAAGATATGGAGTAATGACGAAGTGAAATTCACCGCTATTTATGAGGTTGTAAATAACGCCTACGCCACATTTGAATTTGCATGGAATAATGCACAAGGCTATACCCCGTCAAGCGACCCTATTGTAGAAGAAGTTCGCCTCAATGCACAGGGTTACCTGAACCGCTTCACCCCATCCTTCCTCCAAGGCAAAAACCTAACCGCCAAAATCGGATTCTCTTTCTATTTCTAACTATCCTCTCTTTCTTTTTGCACATTAAGCAAGGAGAGGTATTGGAAGAAATTATATTTAATAATATTTTTTTGAGAATATATTAATTTTAAATGGATACTGTTCTTAGCAAAACTTTTTCATTACTTCGTTTCCCTCTAATAGTAATGGTAGTATTTATACATATATATGGATCTACTATTATGGTAAATGGGAATATTGTTGGAGAATGTAATGCTACTATTTACCATCTTATCGGGCGAGTTTTTTCACAAAATTTATTTGCTTTAGCAGTACCTACATTCTATTTTATTGCCGGATATTTATTTTTCCTCAATCAGACTTTGAATAAGGATAGATATTTTCTTCAGATGAAGAAGCGATTTAAAAGTTTGGTTATTCCATATCTGTTTTGGAATTTATGGATGATAGTATTTATGCTATTTTATCAATATGTGGGTAATAAAGTTGGTTTTATTTTCGCGGGAAAGCAGATAGTAGATTATTCGATAATAGATTTTTTAAGATGTTTTTGGAATATAGGGTCAGGGTTTTATCCTATCTGTTTTCAATTATATTTCTTGCGTGATTTAATACTTGTCAGCATCTTATCGCCGATGTTCTATTGGTTGATAAAAAAGGGGAAATTTGTTTTTATTATATTATTGGCAGTATTGTACGTATCGAATGTAAATTGGCATTTCTTTCCGGGTATTTCACCCGTTTTCTACTTTTGTTTAGGAGCCTCATATCGTCTGCTTAATTGGAAATGGATAGATGGCTTTAAGTCTTTAATATCAAAAGCAAGTTGTTTGTTTATAGGTCTTTTCCCGCTAATTTTTTTCTTTAATAATTATAATTACTCTTTGTTTGTAATAATTTTTGGAGTAATCTTTTTACTAAATGTAGCGTATTATTTAGTTAATCGAAATCCTGAAGGTGGTAAAATAGAGAATATATTACTTGCACTTTCCCCAACAAGTTTTTTCGTGTATTGTTTCCATGAACCAATACAAGGCTTGATAAAGAAAGTATTTTATATGTTACTACAGCCATCCTCTGATGCAATGCTTGTATTACTTTATTTCCTTTGTCCTTTGTTAACTATTCTATTGGCGATAATCATTTTTAAAACAATGAGCCGTTACTGCCCAAAAATACTGAGAATAATTAATGGTAGGTAGATATATTTTTTCATTAGCCATAAAATAGAGAAATACAAGCTAATATGGTAGTAATAATGTTTGTTTTTTATTGTGTGAATATTTATTGATTAATAATATAAAAACCTATTTTATAAAAAGGGTTGATATAAAGATGTTTCAATAGAAAGTAATGGCAGAAGAATCTCTTAAATCTAAAACGGTAAAAGGAGTGCTCTGGAGCGGAATAGGTCAATATACCGTTCAAGCAGTGCAGTTCGTAATAAGCATTATACTTGCACGTCTCCTCACACCGGACCAATATGGACTTATTGGTATGTTAGGTATTTTTATTGCTGTTGTCAGTATTTTTGTTGATTGCGGTTTCGCTACATCTCTCGTTCGAAAACCGGACCATAATCAAACGGATTTTTCTACTTTATTCTATTTTAATGTCGTTGCAAGTATAATTGCTTACTCTATTATTTGTATTGGTTCTCCGTGGATTGCCGATTTTTATGACGAACCGATTCTTGAGCCGTTGGCAAAAGTTGTATCTCTTAATCTTATTATTGGGGCTTTATGTTCGGTGCAGCATATCCAATATACTATTAAGATGGACTTTAAAACCAGGTCTAAAATCAGTTTTGTTTGTACTATTATTTCGGGTGTGTGCGGTATTATAATGGCATATAATGGTTGGGGAGTTTGGGCTTTGGCATGGCAAAATATTATAAGGCAAGTATTAAATACTATTATGCTTTGGTACTTCTCCTCTTGGCGCCCTTCATGGGAGTTTTCGCGACAAACAATGAAATATATGTGGAATTTTGGGTATAAAATGTTATTGTCGAGTTTGTTAAATACAATTTTTGATAATATTTATACTCTTGTAATTGGTAAGTTCTATTCCGCTCGTGACCTTGGAAATTATTCACGCGCAAAGAATTATGCACAAATGGCTTCATCTCAATTAAACGGAATCTTTTCCGGTGTCGCTTTTCCGATGTTATGTTCCATTCAAAATGATATGGAGCGCCTTGCTCGTGTTTATCGTCAGTATCTCCGCGTTATTGCTTTTATTGTTTTCCCTTTAATGGTAGGCATGTCCGCCGTGGCAAAACCTCTGATTATTGTTATGCTTACCGAAAAATGGATTGATGTGGTGGGTCTTCTTCAAATTATTTGTTTGAGTATGATGTGGTATCCGGTTCATGCTATTAATTTGAGTTTACTACAAGTAAAGGGCCGTTCTGACCTCTTTTTGCGCCTCGAAGTAATAAAAAAAATTATCATAGTGATAGTGATGTGTATTACTGTTCCTATCAGCATAAAAGCAATGGTAATCGGTTCGCTTTGTACCTCTTTAATATGCTTGTTTATTAATACATACTATACCGGAAAATTGATAAATGTAGGATATCTCAAGCAGATGAAAGATTTATTACCAATATTGTTATTGGCTCTTTTTATGGGACTTTGCGTCTATATTATTACCCTTGTAGTTCCCGGCTATTTATTGCAGTTAATAATAGGGGTTATTTCCGGAATGATAATATATGTTGGTATCGCATATTTATTTAAAATGTCGGAATTGACAGAGTTGTTGACGTTGATTAAATTAAGAAAGAAATAATATATGAGTAGTAAAATTACAGTAACATCTCCTTTGCTTCCTAATCTTGACGAGTTTTATGAAATGCTTAAAGAGATATGGAATTCAAAGTGGATTACTAATAATGGAGATTTTCACAATCAATTGGAGAGAGAGTTGGCATCTTATCTAAAAGTGCCGTATCTCAGCCTTTTTACAAATGGTACATTGCCATTAATTACTGCTTTGCAGGCATTGAGAGTAACAGGTGAAGTTATTACTACTCCTTATAGTTTTGTGGCCACAACTCACTCTTTGTGGTGGAACGGAATTAAACCTGTGTTTGTGGATATCGATCCGCATACTTGTAATATCGACCCTACTAAAATAGAAGCCGCTATCACTTCGCGAACCACTGCCATTATGCCGGTGCATTGTTATGGTCGCCCATGTGATATACAGGCAATTCAAGATATTGCAGATAAGTACGGACTTAAAGTAATTTATGATGCCGCTCACGCTTTTGGAGTGGAAATTAATGGTAAAAGCATTCTTGATGAAGGAGATATGTCTACTCTTAGTTTTCATGCTACTAAAGTATACAATACTATTGAAGGTGGAGCATTAATTTGCCATGATGAAAAGACCAAGCAGCGTATTGATTATTTAAAGAATTTCGGTTTTGCAGGAGAGACCACGGTGGTTGCCCCCGGTATCAATTCAAAAATGGATGAGATCCGTGCAGCATATGGTTTGTTGAATCTCCGACAAGTAGATGCCGCTATTGAGGCACGACATAATGTTGCTGTTAAATACCGCGAAGCGTTGAGTGGTATAGAAGGTATTACATTCTTTGATGATATTCAAGGGGTTCGTCACAACTATTCATATTTTCCTATCTTTGTTGATGCAGAGAAATATGGTATGTCTCGCGACGAACTATATTTTAAAATGAGAGAATATAATATCTATGGTCGTCGATATTTCTATCCATTAATAAGCACATTCTCTACTTATCGTGGGCTCGAATCTTCCTCCGAGTCCAATCTTCCTGTCGCCACCCGCATTGCCAATCAGGTCATTTGCCTGCCAATGCATCACGCTTTGAGTGACGAGGATATTGAGAGAACAATTGAACTTATCGTGAAGAAATAATATATGGCACAAAAGAAACTTATGCTCCTTGGCGGACTTCGATACCTTCTTCCGGTGATTGAAGCAGCACATCAGCAAGGTTATTACGTGATAACTGCAGATTATTTGCCGGATAATATAGCTCACAAATACAGCGATGAGTATTGTAATGTCAGCATTATCGATAAAGAAGCCGTACTTGCTAAAGCTCGTGAACTTCAGATAGACGGCATCATGTCTTTTGCATGTGACCCTGGAGTCGTTGCAGCATCTTATGTACAGAACCGGATGGGGCTTCCCTCTTTCGGACCTTTTGAATCGGTTGAGATTTTGCAAAACAAGGATAAGTTTAGAGCATTCTTGAAAGAGCATAATTTTAATGTTCCTTGGGCATTTGGCTTTGACGGTAAAGAAGAAGCATGGGACGCACGAACGAAGTTTGCTTATCCCCTTATAGTAAAGCCAACGGACTCAGCAGGTTCAAAAGGTTGCACTCGTGTAGATAACGAGTCGGAACTGATGGCTGCTATTGAATATGCTTTCAAATATACTATCAGTGGTCATATTATCATAGAAGAGTTCTTGGAAAAGGAAGGATGCTCTTCTGATACAGATAGTTATTCTTACGATGGGAAACTGCGGTTCGTTAGCTTCTGTGCACAACGCTTTGATGTCAATGCAACAAACCCATATACACCCGCTGCATACTCATGGCCATCCACTTTCTCAAAGGAAGAAGAGGCTTATCTAACAAGCGAAATCCAACGTCTCATCACTCTTCTCAATATGAAGACATCCGTATGGAATATTGAGACCCGAGTTACTCCTAACGGAAAACCTTATATCATGGAACTTACTCCTCGTGGAGGAGGTAACCGCCTTTGCGAGATGCTGAGATATGCAACTGGCGTTGATATGATTACGGCTATCACTCGTGCTATGGTGGGTGATGAACCGGAGCCTATAGAGCAGAAGCCTTATAACGGTCATTGGGCAGAAATTATTCTTCATGCCGATAAGGATGGTGAGTTTGTAAGTCTTCAAATTGACCCATCACTATCTGCTGAAGTAGTGGAAGAAGACCTTTGGGTAAAACCGGGTGACCATGTTCACGGCTTTGAAGCAGCCAATGATGCTATCGGCACACTTGTCTTACGATTTGAATCTGCGGAAGAATTGGAAAAAGCAATAGTTAATCAAAAAGAATGGTTGAAAGTTATAGTAAAATGAAATTAGCCGTAATTGGAGCTTCTTCCGGTCAATTGCCTATATGCTTGAAAGCTAAGGAAATGGGTCTAGAAGTCTATTGTTTTTCATGGCCAAAAGATGCGATATGTAAAGATGTTGTTGATAAATATTATCCAATATCTATTTTAGAAAAGGATTTAATTGTTAAAAAATGTAGGGGTTTGCATGTGGATGGTGTAGTATCTAATGCTTCAGACTTAACTGCTGAGGTGGTAGCTTATGTGGCAGAAAAATTAGGTTTAAATGGAACTCCCTTTAGAGTTCTTGAGAAATTACGTGATAAGTTTGTAGTACGTCAATTATCTAATAAAATACAAGGTCTTTCTAAATTAAGTTTTTATAAATATGAAGGAATAGATAAAAAAATTTATCCTTGTGTTGTGAAACCATGTATAGGAAGTGCGAAATCGGGGGTTTCTTTTGCTAATAATTTTGAAGAATTTTCAAAAGCAATACAATATGCAATTGATTCAAGTGAAAGTGATATTATTGTTGAAGAATTTATAGTAGGCAAAGAATTTTCCGTTGAAAGTATTTCATATAAAGGAGAACATTATGTATTACAGATTACAGAAAAGGATAGTTCATCATCACCTCATTTTGTTGAATTAGGACATCACCAACCGGCAAATATTTCTAATGAGTTAAGAAATAAAATTGTTTCGATTGTTACTGTTTTGCTTAAAGAAATTGGTTATACTAATGGAGCTTCTCACGTTGAGTTAAAAATTAAAGGAGAAGAAATTTTTCTTATTGAAGTTAATTTAAGAGGGGGAGGAGATAATATATCAAATGTACTTGTACAATTGAGTTCGGGATATGATTATCTTAGAAGTATGATAGAAGTTTCCTTAGGGACATTTAATAAACTTTGGAAGATTTCAGAACCAGCATATGCCGGAATTTATTATTTGTGCAAGCAAACAGAGCAATATTTATCATTTTTTAAAAATGCAAACAAAGAAGATTGGTTTGTAGATGGTGAAATAAAGAATATCAACCTAAAAGAAAGTCATTCTAATTATGAGCGAGATGGATATCTGATATATAAAAGCAATCATAAAATAATTCCAAAAGAAATTAATATATGAAAAGAGTTATAGTATTTGGAGCTACAGGAAATTTGGGGGCGAATATTTCAATTTATTTGCATAATATAGGATATGAAGTAATTGCTGTAGGTCATCGTAAAAATGATAATGGATTTTTTGCAGACCATGGAATGAAATATTATTCTGTTGACATTGAAAAGGAGTCAGATTTTAAAATTCTTCCTGTTGATAATATTTATGCAGTACTTCATTTTGCAGGTATGTTACCTGCTGTTATGGAAGGTTTCTCAGCGACTCCTTATATCCAATCAATTATTCAAGGAACACTTAATGTACTTGAATATACTCGTACTGTAGGTGCAGATAGAATTATATTTCCACAAACTCTTTTTGATATTCGTCATCTATTTGGTTCAAAAACACCTATTCCTGCAGATTCTCAACGTCAAGTTCCTGAAGGGGACCATTGGATGTATGTAATTGCAAAGAATGCTGCGTGTGATATGATTGAGCATTATTATAATAATTTTGGTATTAAGAGGTTTATTTTTCGTCTGTCTCGTATATATTTATATCATCCAAATCCATATACATTTACAGATGGGAAAAAAGTATTAGTATCCGATCGTGCTTTAATTTATAAAGCAATTAAAGGAGAACCAATAGAAGTTTGGGGAGATCCATATCGTATATTGGAAACAATTAGTATTTATGATTTCCTTCGGATTATTGAGAAAGCTCTTGTGGCTGTTGTAGATGGTGGTATATATAATGTAGGTTCAGGCGGAACTACTTTAGAAGAAAGAGTAAGAGGTATTGTTGATGTATTCTCTTCAAAAAATAATAAGTCTGAGATTTCTTATTGCCCGGAAAAACCTAATGGAACTCAATTTGTTTTAGATATTACGAAAACCAAGATTGAGTTAGGTTATGAACCAAAATTCAATTGGTATGATTATCTTGTAAAATTTAAAAAAGAAATGGAAATACAACCTTTTGCAAAATTGTGGGGAAGAGAAGAAGATTATTATAAACTCTAATGGATAGCATTATGATAGATTAATAATATGGATAATCAAGATATAAAAGTTACTATTAGATGTATTACGTATAATCAAAAAGATTATATTCGTCAGTGCCTTGATGGTTTTGTTATGCAACGAACTAATTTTCGTTTTGAGGCGATTGTTCATGATGATGCATCAACTGATGGTACGGATGAAATAGTTCGTGAATATGCCGAAAAATATCCGGATATTGTTAAACCGATATTTGAAACGGAAAATCAATATTCAAAACACGACGGTTCGTTAGGTAGGATTATGAATGCTCACACTAGAGGTCAATATGTTGCTTTTTGTGAAGGTGATGATTATTGGACCGACCCTCTTAAACTTCAAAAACAAGCAGATTTCCTTGACGCAAATCCTCAATGCTCTCTCACTTATCATGCCTGTAAAAATGTGTTTAGTACTCCATGTAAAGATAATATTCTTTTTGGTGAGTCTGTAAAAGAATCTTATTCTGAAGTAGATTTTGTTGCTTTATATCCGTTTCAAACGGCCACTGTTATGTGTAGAAAAGAAATTTTGGATTCTGATTTATATAAAAAAGCTCAAGCAATTGGTTGCACTGCAGGTGATCAAATTTTATTTTTAACTGCAAGTAGACTCGGTACAATAGAGGGCGTCAATGAGAAAATGTCAGTTTATCGTCGTCATGAAGGTGGTATTTCTCAACATATGCATGATGCAGATAAATTGTGGAAAAATTTTAAAGATTGGCAAAAAGTAGCTTTGTTATTTGGTGGAGAAATAAGTAGTTTAATAAAAAAAAATCAATTGAGTGAGTATATATTATTTGCTTTTTGTGACAAGAAATATTTATTGTTTTTACGTTTAGAAGCACTTTCCTTGATTAAATCTCCTATATCTTTTGTTCAATCGCTAAAGACTATTTTACGTTTTAATTATAATCGTTTTTTTAAGAAGTAGTTATGTCTAAGCCTTTGATTTCTATAATAATTCCGGTTTATAATGTGGAATTATATTTAAGTAAATGTATTGATAGTATTTTGGCGCAGTCTTTTACTGATTGGGAGTGTATATTGGTGGATGATGGGAGCAAAGATAAAAGCGGAAGTATTTGTGATAATTATGCTCTTAAAGATAATAGAATAAAAGTCATTCATCAGAATAATAGTGGAGTTAGTGTTGCTCGACAAGTAGGTATTGACAATGTGTGTGGAGAATATTCTATTCATATAGATCCTGATGATTGGATAGATTCAAACATGCTTGAGGAGTTATATAATAAGGCAAAATCCGATGATGCCGATATGGTAATTTGTGATTATTATAAGCATGAAGGTGGAGTACAACAATATATTAATCAAAGCCCTAATTTCTTGGAACCAATCAAAATAATAGAACAAATGTTAACTACAAACATGTATCCACAATTATATGGTAGTTGTTGTAATAAACTTGTGCGTTGCTCTTGTTTTAATAGTTCTGATAATTTGATTCGTTTTGAACCGGATGATTTATCTTTAGGCGAAGACTTAGTTTTTAATTGTAGATTACTCATGAGTACTGTTCATAGAGTTTCTTATTTGAATAAAGCATTTTATCATTATGAGGTGCGATCTAATAGCTTGTATAGTACACTAAAAAATAAAAATAATAATAATTGTTATCTTATTAAAATATTAGAGGGAATAGTTAAAGAAGAAAAAATATTAGATGCTATGTCTTTGAAACTACAATATTTACAAATATTGTTTGATAAAAAAGAGTTTAAAAAATTAAAAAATCTTTATCCTAATACGCAACAAAAAATTATACAAAAATATCCTCATTCTTTTTTGTCTTTAGCTCTTAAAGGGTTTCCTAGATTTGCCTATTTTGCACGTTCTGTTTATCGATTGTTTTCATGTTAAGTTTTTAATATAATCACTTGGTTTTATATGAACATTCTTTTCTTAACATCAGATTATGTATCCTCATATAATGGTGGATTGGGAAAAGTTACTTTTTTGTTACATAATGAATTTATTAAGAAGGGAATAAATTCATATATTATTTCTTTAAATAATTGTGCAGATGATACTGAAATAGTAAATAATCATTTCGTATTTCCGCAAAATAATAGAGAGGATTATTTATGTGATTGATATATATTGTTGATATGAATATTTGCATTATTAATATAAGAGAGAATAATCCATATATTGGTGGTGTTGAGAGAGTTTCTTATCTTCTTGGACAATATTGGATTAATAATGGGCAAAACGTGATATTTTTATCGTGTTATAAAAGTAATATTCAAAAGTCATATTTTACTAATTGTAAAGAATTGTTCTTACCTGATTCTAAGAATATATTTTCTGAAGAAAATATAGCGTTTAGTAAAGAAATTATGATTAAATATAATATAGATGTTATTATTAATCAGGGTAGTGTATTTAAAGATTTATGTAAGTTGTGTGAATGTATTAAATTAAATACTCAAGTAAAATTAGTAACGACAATACATTATTCTTTGTTATGTAAATTTAAAGCTATAAAAAATAATTTTTTTATAAAATATAAATTAGGTTATAATTATACTTTATGGATTAAAGATTTTATTTTATGGTTTAGATTTTTATTGTATAAACAAAGAAATTTTTTGAAGTCAGAAATAATTGAATATAATCAAATAGCTCAATGTAGTGACGTTCTAATTTGTTTGTCAGAGTCATATGTAAAGGAATATAAATCATTAATTAATCCTATTTATCATCATAAATTGTTTGCAATTACTAATCCTATTGAATTAAAAGATTCTATAAATATCTCCAAAAATAAACAGATTCTTTATGTTGGTCGATTAGAATTTGGAATGAAACGATTTGATAGATTATTAAAAATTTGGTCAAAAACAGAGCAATTATTTCCTGATTGGTCTCTTGTTGTTGTTGGAGATGGACCATATCGACAGTACTTCGAGAATATTGTAAATAATCTTGGTTTAAAAAGAATTTTTTTTGAGGGTTTTCAAAATCCGGAAGAATATTATCGAAATAGTTCAATTATTTGTTTAACTTCGACAACTGAAGGTTTTGGAATGGTACTTACCGAAGCTTTACAACATAAATGTATCCCTATTGCTTATAATTCTTTCGGCGCTTTGTCTGATATTATTATAGATAATGTCAATGGTTATTCCATTCCTCCTTTTAATGAAAAAATCTTTGTTGAAAAACTTCAATATTTGATGAGTAATGCCGATGAGCGTGAACGACTCGCCGCTAATAATGCTGTCACATTAGATAAATTTGATATTAATAAGGTTTCTCAGCAATGGTTAGATTTATTCGATAATTTATTAAATTAATGCTTATGCGTGTACTTTGGTTTTCTGTTACTCCTTCGCTTTATAGTTCTTTTTCAAACTCCCATAATGGTGGCGGTTGGATTGCTTCGCTTGAGAATATTGTTCGCTCTGTACAATCTATTTCTCTGGGGGTTGCTTTTAAATTTGGTGAGGTTGATGATAGAGAAACAATAGATGGGGTTACTTATTTTCCTATATCCTTAAAGAATAATTGCATATCAAGATATTTGGAGATTATCAACGATTTTAAACCGGATATTATCCAAATTTTTGGTAGCGAGAATGAGTTTGGTGAAATATGTGCTCATACGGATATCCCTGTTGTTATCCACATGCAGGGCTCTTTACCCCCTTATCATAATGCGTTATTCCCTGTGGGTATGAATAAATTCGATTTTTTATTGGGTTGCGGTCTTAATTGGCGCAGAAGATTTATGGGGTGGAGAAGTGAGCCTTCGTTCCGACGCCGTGCAAAGCGTGAAATAAACACTATCAAAGCATGTAATTATTTTATGGGCCGTACGGATTGGGATAAGGCTCTTGTTAATCTCTTTAATCCTGATGCTGAATATTTTCATTGTGATGAAGCGCTCCGTGATGCTTTTATTAATATGAATAAACAATGGAAATATACGGATAGTGGTGATATAAAAATCATTAGCGTAATATCAAATCCTTGGTACAAAGGGGTGGATCTTATCCTTAAAACAGCGAAAATATTGAAGTCTTTTACAAATCTCAATTTCCAATGGAATGTTTTCGGAGTGTCGGATATTCGATTCTATGAATATAAATATGGTATCTTTGCAAAGGATGTTAATGTCAATATTCGTGGTAGCGTAGGTAAAGAGGTGCTTGTCAATGAACTATGCAATTCTACGGTCTACGTGCATCCGAGTTATATCGATAATAGCCCTAATAGCGTGTGTGAGGCTCAGTATATTGGAATTCCGGTGCTCGCTACTTTTGTTGGTGGGGTACCTTCTCTCGTGAAAAATTACGAAACAGGTATTCTTTTCCCGGCAAACGACCCTTATACTCTCGCTTCTATTGTGAAGTCTGTTTATAATGATAAGGAATTGCTTGAAAAAATAAGTTCTTCAGAAATATCCGTAGCTAAAGCTCGCCACAATCCGGATACTATAAAATCTACTTTGTTGAATATTTATAATTCGATTTTGAATGAAAAATAGAGTGTTAAATATCTTTTATTTCCCTTTTAAGTGCTTTGGTTACTTATCTCATTTTTTAGGGAATGCAAAATGTCATTATTTCTTTTATAGAGCTAAGATATATTTTTATACAGAGAAATATAAAAGGTGTTTTAAGAGTTTTGGTAAAAATTCTATTATCGGTCGTCCTGCTTTATTACAAGGTACGGAGGCAATTTCTATCGGTGCGAATTGTAGTATAAAAGAAGAAGTATATATTAGATGTTATTCAAACCTTCAATCAGGGGGTACTGCGCCGGAAATAAAAATTGGTGATGGCGTTGGAATTGGGGCTTTTTCTAATATCAGTTGTGTTAATAAAATTGATATTGGAAATGGAGTAAGAATCGGACGTATGGTTTTTATAACTGATAATAGTCATGGTCTTAATGATACCATTTCTGAATTGAATACTCCTATTTTAAGTCGTAAGGTTACTTCTAAAGGTCCGGTTATTATCGGTAAAAATGTTTGGATTGGGGAGCGTGCTTGTATTCTTCCTAATGTTACTATCGGTGATGGAGCAATTATTGCCGCTAATGCCGTAGTTACAAAAGATGTCCCTCCTTATTCTGTTGTTGGAGGTTGCCCTGCAAAGGTGCTGAAAATAATAGAAAAATAATGATGTTTTTTTGTGTTGAATTATAAAAATCTTAATTCAATACACTGATAATTAATGTTTTAAACAAATGATTTTTATGTAACAACCTTGTTAGTAATAAAGTTGTTACTAATAAGATTATTACACTGTATACTTTTGGACAATTCTTATATTGTTTCTTTATGAAAATAATTCCGCTTTATCTTCCTCAGTTTCATACTATACCGGAGAACGACGAGTGGTGGGGTAAGGGGTTTACCGAATGGGTGAATGTGCGTGATGCGAAACCTCTTTTCGAGGGGCATAATCAACCTCGTGTACCTCTTAATAATAACTATTATGATTTAAGCGATATCGAAACCCTTAAATGGCAATGCCGTATCGCTAAAGAGTATGGTATTTATGGCTTTTGTATGTACCATTATTGGTTCAATGGTCATCTGCTGCTCGAAAAACCTATGGAAATGCTTTTAGCTCACCCTGAAATAGATATAAAATACTGTATTTCTTGGGCTAATCACGATTGGACTGATGCTTGGAAGGCTTCTAATCGACAACCTAAGGTGCTTATTGCTCATAATTTTGATGATGAAAAAGATTGGGTCGACCATTTTAATTACTTGCTGCCTTTTTTTAAAGACCCAAGGTATATGACCGAGAATAACAAGCCTTTAATGGTTATCTATATCCCGAATATTATTCGTAAATTAAAGAAAATGCTGGATGTGTGGTCTCAAATGGCTCGCGATAATGGCTTTGATGGGCTTACTTTTATCTATCAAAGTGCCGCGTCAAGTTTTGATAACTCTTGGGACCATTCTCTTTTCGATTATGGGGTGGAGATGAACCCTGGATATGTGGGCCTCGCTAATCGTCAAAAAAATTCTTCTTTTTTTCCTAAATTGATGAAGTATTCTCACGAAATAAAACGATTTCTTCACATCCGTCGCAGCCTCCTTCCTCAAAAGAAAATTACTGAGGTTTCTAAAGCTGATTATGACTATACGTGGCAACGTATATTGGAATTAAGGCCGATCTCTAATGCCCCTAAAATGATTCCTTGCGCTTTTACCGATTGGGATAATACCCCTCGCCATAAGGAACGTGGATACCTCTTTCAAGGTGTCTCTCCCGACAAATTTAAATCCTATTTCATACAATTAATCGACAATACTAAAAATTTTTATGATACGGATATGATTTTCGTTTTCGCCTGGAATGAATGGGCTGAAGGCGGATATCTCGAGCCTGATGAAAAAAATGGCTTTGCTTTCCTCGAAGCTATCAAAGAATGCTTGTCTGAAGAATAATATTAGTTTTGTTTTGAATATAGTGTTTTCCTTTTTATGAATCATCTATATACAATCTTTGTTCGTTTTTTTTCTTATCTGTTTAATTTCGGACCTCGATTGACTTTTTATTATATTGTTTATCCTCGATTTGGTGGTAGAAAAGCTATCTTTCGACGCCATGAGGAAATTAAAAGATATATTAAACTTAATTTTGACTCTGTCTTAAATAAATATAAGGATGCCGTTTATCCCGAATCTCAATCTTTTGATAACCGTATGATTTGGGTTTGCTGGCTTCAAGGCGAGGTTAAAATGCCGGAGATTGTTCGTACTTGTTATAAATCGGTTAGAGCAAATGCTGACGGTCGTGAGGTGGTGTTGATTACTTCGGATAATGTAGAAAAATATATTTCTATCCCAAAATTCATTAAAGATAAAGTGAATAATGGCAAGATGTCACGCACCCATCTCGCTGATTATATTCGAATATCGCTACTAAAAAATTATGGTGGTCTTTGGATCGACGCTACCGTCTTGGTAACCGACAAAATTAATATTGATTGCAAATTACCGTTTTTCAGTATTAAACAAAAACCGGATAGTATCCATTTCGTATCGCAGTATCGTTGGGCTGTTTGGATTCTTGGTTGCTCTCCTCAAATCGGTAAAATTCTTTTCGATTGTCTTGAAAATCTGTTTAAGGTTTACTTGAAAAAGCACTCTTTTTTTATCGATTTCTTCCTTTTTGACTATTTCTTGGCTGTGATGTATGACGAAATTCCTCTTGTTAAACAGCTTGTTGATAATTGCCCTTATAATAACCCGAATGCTTATGAACTTTGGGCTTTACTTAATAAGGAGTTTAATGCAGATCTCTTCTTGCAGTTGAAGGAAAATAATACTTTTCATAAACTTAGTTGGAAACAATCTTATTTTATGCATACTGCAGATGATAAACCTACTTTCTATTCTGTAATAAGTAAATTGTAATTTATGAATAATCCTAATATCAGCGTGGTAATGCCGGCTTATAATGCTATGAATTTTATAGCCGATGCAGTTAACTCTGTTTTGAAACAGTCGCTTTGCAATTTAGAACTTATTGTGGTGGATGATTGCTCTACGGATGATACTTGGAATATTATTTCAAAAATTGCAGAAGTGGATAGTAGATTGAAAATTATTAAATTGGATGATAATTCCGGCTCTGCTAAATATCCTCGTGAGGTGGCGGTAAACATGGCATCTGCCGATTGGATTTGCTGGGTTGATGCCGATGATATTATTCCTTATGATTATCTCGAAAAATTACTGCTTCGTCAGCAAAATACAGATGCGGATATCGTTTGCAGTCAGATGATTGCGTTTCAAAATAATATCAATAACGTTAGATATACTCTGCCCGATATCTCGCTTAATAATGGTGATGATATTCTGCCCGGAAGGGTGGCTGTGATGAAAACTATCGGCTCTTGGTCGCTGAATGCTAATGGCTTCCTGGTGCGAAAATCTTTGTGGTCCGGCACTTCTCTTTTCCTGAATAGAGATGCTAATTGGATGGATGCCGATGATGTTTCTACTCGTGAAATGATTCTTTCTGCCAATAAGGTGGCTTTCTCTGATGTTGTTTATTACTATCGTATTCACTCCGAGGCTATCACTAAAAAACTCTCCGTGAAAAAATTTCATACTCTTATTACGGACGAGTGTGTTGTTAGAATGATAGATGAGGAGTTCGGTAAAAAATCGCCTCAAGCTCGTATAACCCGAAATCAGTATGTGCGTAGAATATTGAGCTTTATGCGCCTTGTCGTTGTTAATAAAGGTCGCCTTTCTTGTGATGATTTTTCCGAAATTATTCTCCTTATTAAAAAACATTTCTCCGCTTGTTCCGCCGCTGATATCCTGAATTCAGATTTAAAACCGATGCTTAAATTAATTATGTTACTCCCTTTTAATTCCGCTTTGGGGGTAATCAATTTTATTAATAGAAAATGAAATTATCCATAATTATTCCCGTTTTTCAAGTAGAAGATTATATCGCTCGTTGCCTTCAAAGTATTGTTAGTCAAGATTGTAGTGATTATGAAATTATCTTGGTGGATGATGCTACAAAAGATAATAGTATGGCAATAGCTCATGAGATTTTGGATAATGCTGATGTTCATGTTCAATATCTGAAACATGATAAAAACAGAGGTCTTTCCGCCGCTCGTAACACCGGTATTTCTAATGCCAATGGCAGCTACTTGCTTTTTGTTGATAGCGATGATGTTCTTGCTGACGGCGCTTTGAATACTTTTATGAATAGTATCGACAATACAGGGGCTGATTGTATTGTAGGTAATTATATGGTTGTTTCCGATACAGGTAGTTATATCTCAAAAAAATACTCCTATAATAGAGTATTTACTTCTACCGACTCTATCATTAATGCTTATAGTAATGGAGATATTCCCGTAATGGCGTGGAATAAATGCGTCAAAACCGATTTAATTAAGGGTAATAAGATACTTTTTAAAGAGGGTATTTATCATGAGGATGAGTTGTGGACTTTCTTGCTCGTCAATGAAGTTAATTCTCTTGCCGTAATTGGTATTCATACTTATTCTTATTTTGTGCGTAGCGGGTCGATTATGACTAATACTAAATTGGAACAGAGATTGAATTCCGGTATTGTGGTCTATTCCGAGATGGTTAATTATGTAAATAATCATTCTGTAAATAATAGTGATCTTTTCCGGGTTTTGGATGTCTTTGCTTTTTGGCGGTATCGTGATATTTTTTCTCTTATAACAGATACTGTTGCCTCTTCTCGTTTCTATTCGCAGATGCGTAATATTCAAAAAGGATGCAAACGTGGTGGTGGTAAGTATGGTGCTGTGGCTTTTGTTCACCTCATTCTTCCTGCTTCCTTAGGATATAATTTTTTAAAATCTATAATAAAGAGAATTGGTAAATGATGGGTAAGAAAAAGGTACTTTTCTGTATTAGAGATTTTAACCATGGTGGTATACCAAAAAGTCTCTCAAGTCTCCTTTCCATTATAGATAAGGATAAATACGATATTACTCTCTTTTGTGCTTTTCAACAAGGTTATTATAAGTCGGTATTCTCGCAATATAATGTGTTGCCTCAAGATAAGTTGTTGTATTGGTTTTGCGTAAACTACAAGTCATTATCGGGCATAAAAAAGTTTGTGGCTTTGCTCTTTAAAGTGCTTTATAAATTGCTGTTAAAAATAAAAATCGACCTCTTTGATTGGCGCCTTAAGTGTTTGGCAAAAAGGTATGCCGTTTCGGGCAATTATGATGTGGCTATTGCTTATGCAGAGGGTTGGATTACTCGTTTTGTCTCTTTTATGTCGGGCATAAACAGGAAAATTGCTTGGATTCATATGGATTATAAGCGGGTATTGGCGTATGAAAAGGGAAATATGGATGCCGATATCTATGCCACTTTCGATTTTGTGGTTTCGCCTTCGATATTTTCAGCAAATTCTTTTGCCGATGTATTCCCTAATTTGGCTCATAAGATGGTTCCTATTAAAAATATTTTGGATGTCGATACTATTAAAAATCAGGCTTTAGTTGCTATTAAGGACTCAAATTTTGATAATAATAATTTTGCTATTACCTCTGTGGGCAGAATTTGTTATGAAAAGCAATTTTATGAAATACCTTCTATAGCTGCTGAACTGAAAAAGATGTCTGTCGATTTTAAATGGTATATCATCGGTTCCGGTCCCGATAATGAAGTGGCGATATTAAAAGATAATATATTGAAATATAATGTAGAGGATTGTGTTATCTTGTTGGGAGCCAAAGACAATCCATACCCTTATATTGCTAATAGTAACCTCGTTGCTTTGCTTTCCGTTTCAGAAACTTTCTCTTATGTAGCCTACGAAGCGAAAATCCTTGGCGTGCCGATAATTTCTACCGATTTCGGTGCGGCTTCTGAAATTGTGGATAGTAATTGTGGCGTTGTTGCTCCTAAAAGTGATTTCCATAAAGAAATATATAATATAATGACTAATAAAGAGTTGTATGTTGGAATGGTTGATAGTCTTAAAAATTTTCAATACAACAATTCTGAATTATTGTCTAAAATAGATTTGATATTGAACTGATTTATGACCTTAAACAATATTTTTACCGAACGTAATATTGCTGCTTTTACTCTCGTATTTATGAGTGTACAGTTTATTTATATAGAGGGTATGGCAATCTCAATACCTAAAGTGGTATTTATGGCTATTACTCCTATTTTGCTTTTGATTAAATCTCCTAAATTTTCTAAAGCCGCTTTACTCGGCTTCTTGTTTCTTGGTGTCACTGTACTTATAAATAGAGCTCTATATCCGAGTACAAAAACCTCTACTTTCTATTATACTGCTTTGTTTCTTTGTATGTTTTGGCTCTATTATAATTTGGTATACGTAAATCATGCTATTTCTATCGATTTCTTTTTGCGGATAATAAAGGTAGTGATTTATGCCTATGCTGTTTGTCTTTTGTTACAACAGATTTTTTACTTTTTCGGTGTTTCTTATATCCCGATTATCAATTTGATGGGCTTCCCTTATTACTCCTCTTTTAAGTTTAATACGTTAGCTATCGAGCCATCGCATGCTGCCCGAATCCTTACCGTATATTTCTACGCCTTTTTAAAGTTATTGGAGTATCAAAATGGCTCAAGTGTCAGTATCCCTCAGCTGTGGAGAGACCATAAATTTGTAATTATAGCTTTTTTATACACTATGTTGTTAATGGGTAGTGGTACCGCTTTTGTGGGACTTGCTTTACTGTCGCTCTATTTCTTGAAATTGAAATACGTAGTGTGGGTAGTAGTTCTAGGCTTTTCGATATATATGATTATTCCTTTGATTGATTATGAGCCGCTGAATAGAGCTGTTGCTGTGTTTAATACCGCTCTTCTCGGCGATACTGAAGAGATGAAAATCGTAGATAATTCCGCCTCGTCTCGCGTTAATATTATTATTGATACTTTTAAATACCTCGATGTTACTGATATCAATTTGTGGTTCGGATATGGTGTGGATTTTAAAGATGGTAAGTCTGTTATCCCGGCAATTACTAACTATGGTTTGATATCTTATTTCTTAAAGTTGATTTTCTTTTTCTCTTGCTGCTTTACTGGCTTTTTTTCCCTCGAAGTGCTCTTCTTTATCCTTCTTCTAGGTATGAATGTCGGTAATATCGCTTATGGTTGGGCTATCCTTATGGTCTTTACTACTCTTAAATATTTCAAAATACAAAGTAATTATTATTGGAAAAATTTGAGGTCAGAGAATAAATACGAGAATGTGATTTGATTTTTGTTATGAACAATATCTTTCTTTCTATTGTAATACCTGTTTATAATGCGGCTTCTACTATCTCTCGTTGCCTTGATAGTATTTGGTGTCAGGGCTTGGAGGAAGCGGAATACGAGGTTATTTGTGTCAATGATTGTTCTAAGGATAATACCATACAGGTGATTTCGGAGATACGGAAAACGCATCATAATTTGCGCCTGTTTTCCAACACCGAAAATATTCGTGCCGGAGGGTCTCGTAATCATGGAGTAAGAGAGGCATACGGAGAATATATTCTATTTATCGATGCCGACGATTATTTTCATCCCGGGGCTTTAAAGGTGGTGTGTGATTACCAAAAGAAATATGGGTTGGATATTTTGATGTGTGATTTTGCAAGGCATACTATTATGAATGAAAATGATATTCTTGTGCATAATTTTAAGTCTCAAGAGGTTATGACGGGGAGAAAATTTTTGATAGTTAATTCATTGCCTTATGCTCCTTGGAAATATGTGTTTAAAAGAAGTTTGATGACGGATAATAACGTTTTCTTTACAGAGCGTGTCAGTTGTGAAGATGTTGATTGGAGCCATAAGATTGCTTTCTTTGCCGCTACTATGCAGTATCTACCTATTCTGCTAACGCATTATATCCTTAATGATAGTAGTCAGACTAGCGTGGAATACCGTAATCCCAATACCGTTTTTCATAGATTACAAGCCGGTAAAAGAGTCACCGATTTATTGCAATTATATGAGTCGGAAGCTGAAAGAAAGCAAATATTAGCTGTGGCTAAGGCTACTCTGAAAAACGGTTTAATATTCCTCAATTGTTTGATAATATCTCCACGTAAAAAAAGAGATGCTATCAAGGATAATGTTTCTTGTGATATTCAGTGGGGTAGAGTGATAAATTTTATTCGCGATTACCCTCTTTTATACTCTTGGTTTTCTACTATTATTTCCCCTTTTTTTAGATTGGCAGTTTATACCAAACGTAATTTATTCGGCAGATGAAAACAGACCTTACCCTTGCTATTTGCATGTATAATGCAGAGAAGTATATAGAAGAGACTTTGCTTTGTATTATGGCACAAACCAAGCAGGACTTCTTTTTGATGATTATTAATGATTGCTCTACGGATAATAGTGCCAATGTTGTCAACCGATTCTTTGTAGACCATCCTCGTCAATATGAAATGGTTAATCTGCCCGAAAATAGAGGTCTTGCTTTCGGGCGTAGATATGTGGAAGAGCATGCAGATACCAAATATTTGCTTTTTGTGGATGCCGACGATTGTCCATTACCATTATTTGTTGAAAAATTATATGATAAAATCTCTTCTGATTCACAACTGATGGCTGTGGGGTGCTATTTGGAATATATGAATCTTGATGGTAAAAAAACTAAAGGGGGAATATTTATCGGTGAAACTTCAAAAAATGGTTTTTATCAAAAGGCTTTAAAAGAAAAACTTATCTTTATGGCTTCTACTTCTATATATAATAGAGAAGTGGCACTTTCGGTAGGTGGTCATAATATTTATGGTTTCCCGGAGGGTAAACCTCGTTATCAAGATTTGTGTGAAGATTTGGATTTGTGGACGCGGATGAGCGATTTGTATGTTGATGGTAAGGCGATTATAGTTGTCCCGGAAGTGCTGTATAAATATCGTAAAGGTGATGGAATTTCTACCGGGGCTTATGGTATGCTCCTGCGTATGCGCCATATTAAAACTAACCTTAAGCGAAGACGTAGTGGGGAGAAAGAACTCTCTTTTATTGATTTCCAAAATTCATTATCTGAAAAAGAGATCGCCTCTCTAAAAAAAGAGGCTACCGCCGTTAACTCTTTCCGTAATGCTTACTACTACTTGAAAAAAGGTAATTTCTTACTCTTTATAAAAAATATTTTTATTTCCATATATAATAATCCTAAGTATATGATGGATAAAATAAAACATAATTTATTGAGAATAAAATAATGTACGCTCCAAATCTCCTTAGTTCGATATTCGGATTTTTAAATGATAATTCCGATTATGCAGTGCTGCGAAATTATGAAACTCTGCCGGAATCAAATCCAAGTCGTGATATCGATATCATCATAAGTAAAAAATGTTTTTCCGGTATAAAACACGAGTTAGTGTCGATTATAAATAAAGAGGGTTGGAAAATTATTACATATCTTAATTCCGATAGACTGGTTACTTGGGTTTGCGGAAGGGTAAATGATGATGGTACTGTAGAGTTAATTCAGTTCGACTTCTTTTTCAACACTTCCGTTTATGGTATTCTTTTAATTCCTGCTTCGTATTTTATTGCCAATAGGGTGTACAATGGTAAAATTTATCATGTGAATAGGGTTTGTGAGTTTTTGGATAAATATTTTTACGACCGTGCTGTCGGTGCCCCTTACCCGGAGAAATATAAGGCTATCAGAGTAGAGGTAGAGAATAATACGGCTGTGAATGAAATGCTGAAAAATGTGTTTGGAGTAAATGGTGTGGCACAATGTGATAAATTGTCGGGAAAAAGATTGTTGCTAAATGCCTTTTTACACTCTCCTTTTATCTCTTTTTCGGGATTTTTGAAGTTCGAATATTACAGAATATCCAATTATCTTCGTTCTAATACCGGGTTCAGTATCGGTTTTACCGGTCCTGATGGAGTTGGAAAAACTACTGTAATTAATAAAATCATCGATTCATTGGGTGTTGTTTTTCGTGATGCTCACGAATATATGCATTTCCGTCCTACCCTTTTTGGTAATTTGAGTGATGTGGCTCATTCTGCCGGACTGAAGAGAGAGGTGGATAAGAATTATGATAATCCACATCGTGGTGGTAGAACCGGTAAGTTGAGTTCTCTGTTACGGCTTTTTTATTATACTATAGATTACATCTTAGGTTATTGGATAAAGATCAAGAGTATCACTCGTATTACTCGATTGGTAATTTTTGATAGATATTATACTGATATTATATGTGATAGCCGCCGAAGTCGTATTTTCCTTAATCCGAAATTTCTATATTACTTCGGCCGTATTTTTATTCCGTCTTTAGATTATAATATCTTACTTACTGCCGATACCGATGTTATTATGTCACGAAAGCAGGAATTGAGTGCGTCTGATTTGGAATTGATAAAGAAGAATATAGATTTCCTTGTTTCCAAACCCGGCTATTTTTTGGTGCATAATAATGCATCTCCGGATGATGCCGTAGTTGAAATATTGAAGTATGTTTTTGACAATCAGAATAATAAGAATTTAAAAAGACTTGGATAAATAAATCTTGGGAAAAGGTAAAAATAGTGATAATATGCCTTGAAAATACGGCAATAATTTTTTCCCCTGATTTGTAAATAAGAGGGCACCCAAAAAGTTGATAAAAACTTTTTGGGTGCCCTTATTTTTTGTTGTTTATTACTCTATCTTTATCTTCCGGATTGAGTTATATAGTTCTTTAATGTTGTGGTGAACTCGGTGTGACTGAGTAAATCTTCGAGGGTAATATGCATACGATAACGCCAACTGAATTTGGTGTTTGATGGTACGTTAATGCGTTCATCATTAGGATTTTCACGACGTAATTCCGGAGAAATGCTCATCAAATCTTGCCACTGGAAGATACTCCACATTGCAGGGGAATAGAGGTGCATATTTAAAATGTCGCGACAAATCCACCACTCTGCAAAATATGGTGCCCCTCCCCAATGTCCTAATTGCTGATTGTAAAAGCGTTGACTAACTTCATGGTCTTCTTCCCACCATCCTCGTATTGTGCTCATATCGTGGGTAGATGGTGTGACTACTGATAAATATGGCGCGTCGGCGGGGTGGAAGAATTCGATCTTATCCGTTTTCGGTGCTCGCTGTATTTCAAGACTCAATATCGATAAGCGTTTCATAACTTCGGTTACACAATGCGTCATCATTCCAAGGTCTTCGCCACAAATGAGCATGTTTGATGCATTCTTTAATGCTTGTAATTTTTTCAATCCCGATTCATACCATCCACTGTCTTGGCGACGGTAGAAGTAATCTACATATAATTCGTCAAATACCTGTTTCTGCTTCCAATCAAGGGCTGCATACGTACTTAATGTCTGCATGCCGAAACGTGGGTAATATTGTCGCCCTTCACTGCCGGGTACTTCAAAGAGCAGTACGTTGGAGATTAAATCAAAGAGTCCGTATTTTACTTTTTCTGAGAATTCCCCTTTGTTGTAGCGAGCTTCTACTTCGGCTTGATGTTGATATTCAGGGCGTAATCTGTATGCAAAGCCGTGCTCGATATATAGGCAGTGCTGCCTTACCCAATTGCTCTCTTCTCCAAACAGATGGTTTAATATCTCATCGGTGATATATGGTTTGGTAAATCTTTCGTAGTCAAACCAAATTCCTCGTTTCTCAAATTCATCTACATAAAGTGGTACTGATGGATTCAAGTATCCCATTATTCCTTCTACTTCTGTGAGTGGTATTTGCCATATACGGAAGAATCCTAAGATATGGTCGATACGGAAGGTGTCGAAATAGCGCGACATTTGTGCGAATCTCTTTTTCCACCAAGTGTAATCGGTGCGCTCTATGGCTTCCCAATTATATGTCGGTAACTCCCAATTCTGCCCTTTGATGGCAAACATATCGGGTGGTGCTCCGGCTGCCATATTCATGTTAAAGAGTTCCGGCTCTACCCATGTGTCTACACTATTGCGATTGACGCCTATAGGTATGTCACCTTTCATTACTATTCCTTTGCTATGTGCATATTCTACCGACTCCAACAGCTGTAGATGTAGGTGATATTGGCAGTACCACCATTGCGCTACGTCGTCGTACCAAGGGTGTTTCGGACTTGATAATTCGTTGGCTTTTTTCTCGCTGTATTTCGCAAATTCTTTCCATGTGCGGTAGTCGGCACTGCCTTTATGGTCTCGAATGCAACTATATACAGAATATGGTTTTAACCAATATTCATTCTCTTTGTAGAACTCTTTGAATTTTTTATCTTTTAAGAATGTGTTCTTTTTATAGAGATACGATTGCTGTATGTATTTCAGTTTGAAGGCAATAACTCTTTCGTAATCCATTATCTCTAAAGAGTTCAGCTCCGGTTGTAGCTTTTTGTATTCTGTTGCTATGTCGCTTTTCGGGTCGATAGGCAGTTTGTCAAGGTCCATAAATAGCGGGTTTAGTGCAAAGGCGGAAATCGCTGCGTATGGAAGTACGTCGCTTCCGGTATGGGTGCTGATAGTGTCGTTTAATGGTAATACTTGGATCAATTTCAGCCCTGCAGAGGATGCCCAATCTGCCATTAATTTCAGGTCGGTAAAGTCGCCACATCCGAATGAGCGATTGCTACGTAGTGAGAATACCGGGATGCTTACTCCCGCTCCACGCCATCCGTTATTGTTTGTCCTGATAAAGGTGTCGGTGATATTTACTTGCATTTTACCGCTTTTGTTTGGTACTATCCTATCAGGTCCTTCTTCGAAATAGCGGAATTGCTTCTCTTTGGTGTCGTATATGCCGTATTTGTAATGTATCTCTTCGCCTGCTTTGCTGAGGTTTATATTGATACTCCACTCCGGGAAGTTCTTATTATTCAATAGACGTGGTGTGTTGATGTCCCAATTGCCGAGTTCCTCACAATTACCTATGATGCATACTGCTTCTCCCTTTTTGAGTAATGGGGCTTTTACTTTGAAACTATGGCTGAAATGCATGTCTCCATTGCCGGTTTCCGGGGTATAATTGCTTTTTAACAGTACATTGACAAATGGTGCGGTGAGGAAATTATTGCTCGGGTCGGATACCGAATTCCACGCGTCGATATACATTATCTTGTCTACCGATTTTTTTATTGTCAATGGACGAGGAGCTCCCCATTCTTCTTCGATTTTACCGCTGTTCTCGTTCTTGAAGATGTATTTGTATTCGAGGTCGGTTTTTGCAGTGTCGGCTACTTCTATTTCTAATGACCAATTGTCCGGTGCATTGTAATTCATTGCTACCGCCTTGGTTAGGTCCCCCATTCCTAATTCCGGAATATTACCTGTTATGTATATTCTTTCACCCCATTGTGTGTGGTAATTGATTCTAAATTCTATTTTCATATCATAATGCTATTTTATACTTGTTTTTGTAATTGTTTCATTCCGCAAATTTACATTTTTTTTGTGATATGTACAAGAATGTTTTTTTGCTTCTATTTTATAGAATCAGGTTGAATAGGTATCCGGAAATAATGATGCATATCGTTATTGTTCCGAAAAAGATGCCTATTAATTTCCAGGTCATCACCTTTTTGAGCATCGTCATTTCCGGTAGCGACAGTCCTACTACTGCCATCATAAATGCTATGGCAGTGCCGATAGGTACTCCTTTTGCCACGAATACTTCTATTACAGGTACAATGCCGGCTGCATTGGCATACATCGGCACTGCAAGAATCACTGCAAGTGGCACGCACCACCATTTGTCAGCCGAGAGGTATTCGGCAAAGAATTGTTCCGGAACGTACCCGTGCATGGCTGCTCCTATCGCTATTCCTATTATTATGTATATCAGTACCCCTATTACTATCTTTAATGATTCTTTGATGATAGTGGGTAATCGCTTGAAGAATCCTATTTTATTCTCTTCCCATTCCGCTGTTTGCTGTTCGGAATCGACTTGTATCTGCTTCACCCATTCGCTTAAATATCGTGATAGACCCATTTTACCGAGCACGAAGCCGCCTACCGTGCCGAGGATAATCCCGCTCAGCACGTATATCAACGTTATCTTCCATCCGAAGGACCCGAGAAACATAGCTACTGCAACTTCGTTTACTAAGGGTGATGTTATTAAAAATGAGAATGTTACTCCTAATGGTATGCCTCCTTTTACAAATCCTATGAATAATGGCACTGAAGAGCAGGAGCAAAAGGGGGTTATTGCACCGAAAAGTGATGCTAATAGGTACTGTAGCCCGTATAATTTGTGGTTGATGAGAAAATTTCTTAGTTTATCTATCGGGAAATAGGCGTTGATAATACCCATTAACGATGATATTAAGAACAGGAGTATCAGTATCTTGATGGTATCGTAAAAGAAGAAATTAACTGATATCCCTATTGGCGTTTCCGGAGATAGATTCATTATGTTATATACGAGCCAATCTGCAAATTTCTGTATCATAATTATTCTTTTTATTAAAAAAGAAACTCATCATATTTTCTATCCGGTTTTTGTGAATGGAAGATATTTTGAGTTTCTTTAGATTTTTTATATGCCGAGCAAATTTTTTATCTCTTTTTCACCGGGTGTTTTGCCGCTTAACACTACTTTACCGTCGATTACTATTGCCGGCATATTCATTACGTTGTATTTCATTATCTCCATAATATCTTCCACTTTGGTTACCGTTGCGTTGATATTATTTTCGTTTACTACTTTATTTACCATTTCGTAGGTGGCTTTACATTTTGAACATCCTGTTCCTAATACTTTAATTTCCATGTTGTTATGATTTTATGTTTTTTGGTTTGTAATTCAATGTCGTTATGGTTGCTTAAGCCATTCTCGTTATAGCCTTTATATTTTTATTGGTTTATAATATCAGTATCGTTATGGTATAGTATATACCTATTGCGGTGAATAATATTCCTACAATGAGGTTCATCCACTTTTGGATTGTTTTAATTTTGCCGTATGCGGTTCCGATTTTTTGCGCGCTGAAGGCTAATATCCAGGCAATTATTATCACGGGTAATGCTGTGGCAATAGCAAATAACACGGGGAAAAGATATCCTGCTGTTGCTGTTGCTGACATTGGAATCAGCATTCCGAAATAAAAGAGTCCGCTGGTGGGACAAAAGGTTAATGAGAATATTAGTCCGAGTATTAATGCCCCTGCATTCCCGGTCACTTTTATTCTGTCACTGCTGATATTGATACTCGGCAACTTGATTTTATCGCCAATAAGCATGAATATACCTACTATTATTAATATCGGGCCGATAAATAGCTCTCCGTATTTGGTGAAAAATTTTTGTACACCGAACATACTTGTTCCCTCTTTGATAATCATTATCAACACAATACCGAGTGCGGTGTAGCCGATAATGCGCCCTAATGTGTAGAGTATTCCTCGCAAAAATATCTTGTTTTTACTCTCTAAATCCCGACTTATATATCCTATTGCAACGATATTTGTGCCCATAGGACATGGTGATATGGCGGTCATCAATCCTAAAAGTATTGCTGTCAATGCCGGTACCGTCCCGCTTTCAATAAAATTGTATAAATATTCCATAGTGGTGGTATTGTTTTTATTTTGCTATTGGTGTGGCATTTTTAGCTGTTTCAACTGCAATTCCCGGAGTGGCATTTTTAGCTGTTTCTACTGCATTTTCCGGTGCGGTGCCGGAAGCGGTATCAAATAATGATAATTCTCCTTTGATGATTTCGGTTAGATCTTTGCAGAATTTTTCGCTCTCTTTGCGTGCACAACTGAAAGCGAATTGTGTGAGGTTCGTTACTTTTTCCCCTTGGCCTGTGTGGGTAATAAGTATCAGTGATGATGAGGCTACTTCGTATTTGTCGGCCAATGCTTCTTCTTTGTCAATATCTATGATTTTGTAGATTAATTTGCCGGAGTCGACTTGCTCTTGAAATTCTTTTGCTACTGTTTCGGTACTAAATTTTTCAATAGCCATACATGTCAAACAGCGTTGTTTGCCATGAAAATAGAGTAGCTCTACTGTGCCGACTTTTTCGTCGATAGCTTTTTGATTTGCCTGTTGTGCCTCTTCGTTTTGCTTTTCCAAAACAATGTCCGCTTTCTTATTTCCCGTGCATGATGCTATAAGTAGAAGTGAAATCAGGTAGATAATTGCTTTTTTCATATTGTATTTTTTTGTTAAGTACTATTTTTTTTTATCCGGGTTGGGGTTATTTTTGGTGTGGTGTTTGATAATGTTAATCGCAACAGCTGTTGTTTTTTGAAAGGGGTTGCTTGAAAAAGTCGGAAAATAGTGTGCCGGCTTTCTCCCAATTTTCTTTGTTGATGCAATATTTTACTTTCGGTCCCTCTATTTCGCCTTGTATTAATCCTGCATTTTTCAACTCTTTAAGGTGCTGTGATACTGTGGCTTTTGCTATGGGTAGTTCTTCGTAAATTTTACCAAAATAGCATGTAGTTTGTTGTGCTAAAAAATTAAGTATTGATACTCGGGTTGGGTTTGATAAAGCTTTTGCTATTCTTGCTATTTGCTCTTCATTTGCTTTATTTTTTTCTTCCATAATTCTATCTTCTATTTTTTATGTTTTTTGTCTACTTTTTTATCCGTGTTTTGTTGTCCAAATCCATAATCAGCTTTTTATTACTATTAAGTCTGTTTGTTTTTGGTTTTTTAAGATAATATATTGTTCGTAAAAACACGAATAAATCTGTTCGCAAAAGTACGAACATTATTTGAATTGTCAAAGGGTATTGCAAAATAAATTTTAAAATACGATTTTTTTTGGTTTTATTTTGTAAATTTTGCAGTGGAGTTGTGATTAATTTTTGGGTATTATAATTCAAAATGATTCTGATTTCGCGATTTTTTCGAAAAATATTGTAAATTATCAACTATTTTTTCTGCTCAAATCCCTTTATCTGTGCAATAACTGCACATTTTTTCAAGAAATGTGCAGTTTGTTACTTAATTCTTTGTACCTTTGCGTGCATTAAAAAAAAATAATTTTATGGTAAGCGAAAATTTAGTTCGTCTGTTTGAGCATAGTATGAAATCCAATTGGGAGTTACCTGCTTTTACAGATTATATAGAAAAGAAAACCTACACTTATGGGGAAGTTGCGGAAGAGGTAGCTCGTCTGCATGTACTTTTTAAGTCAATAGGTTTTGAGAAGGGAGATAAATGCGCTTTGGTGGGAAAGAATGGTTCTCGTTGGTGCATTGTTTATATTGCAGCGATAACGTATGGTGCTGTAATAGTTCCTATTCTTCAAGATTTTAATGTTAATGATATAAAGCATATTGTCAATCATTCTGACTCAAAATTGCTTTTTATTAGTGATTATTTGTGGGAGAACATAGACGAAGAGGAACTTTTGTATGTTGAGGCAATTTTCAATCTTGCAAATAATAATTTGTTGTATCGCAAGCCGGAAAAAGATCAAATAGAAAATGCATACAATAAATTAAGTGAGAATTTTGAGGAGCAATATCCGAATGGATTTACATCTGCCGACGTTCTGTTTCCAACGATACCGAATACGGAATTGGCATGTATCAGTTATACTTCCGGAACAACCGGTTTCAGTAAGGGTGTAATGCTTCCGGGAAATGCGTTGGCAGGAAATATTGTTTATGGTCTTGGTTCCAAGCTTCTTGAGCGCGGAGATAGGGCTCTTGCATTCCTCCCTCTTGCTCATGCTTATGGTTGTGCTTTTGACTTCCTCACCTCGTTCTGTGCCGGTTCTCATACCACTTATCTTGGTAAAATTCCTTCTCCTAAGATATTATTAAAGGCATTTGCCGAGGTAAAACCTTCTTGTATTTTTACCGTGCCTCTTATTATTGAGAAAATTTACCGTAAGCAGATTCAGCCGATGATGGAGAAGCGCACAATGCGTTGGGCTATGGTGGTTCCTTTCCTGGATAGCACTATTCTTGCTGCCGTTAATCGTAAACTCACCGAGGCTTTTGGCGGTGAATTTAAAGAGGTTATCATCGGTGGTGCGCCAATGAATCCTGAAGCGGAAGAGTTCTTTAAGAAAATCGGTTTCCGCTTTACCGTCGGCTATGGTATGACGGAGTGCGGCCCTCTTATCAGTCACTCTTTCTGGCACGAATATAAACTGAATTCCGTTGGTAAAGTGTTGCCTTGTATGGAGGCTAAAATCCTCTCTTCCGACCCTCATAACGAAGTGGGTGAAATCGTTGTTCGTGGTGAGAATATGATGATGGGATATTATAAAAATGAGGAGGCTACTAAAGCTGTTATTGATGAAGAGGGTTGGCTGCATACCGGGGATATGGGTACTATGGATGAAGATGGTACTATTTATATCCGCGGTCGTAATAAGAATATGCTTCTCGGCCCGAATGGTCAGAATATATACCCTGAGGAGATTGAGGCAAAATTGAATAATATGCCTTTTGTGCTTGAGAGTCTTGTGCTCCAAAATGCAGAAGATAAACTGGTGGCTTTTGTCGTTGTGGATAATGATGCCGCTGATGCCGCCAAACTTACTCAAGAGGATATCGTTAATATTATGGAAGAGAACAGAAAACAGGTCAATGCTGTTACCGGTTCTTACGAGAATATTGTAAAAATTCATATTCACCCCGAAGAGTTTGCTAAAACTCCGAAACGCAGTATTAAACGTTACTTGTATGTGAAGTTGGCTAAAGAGCAAGGCGCTGTTAATTAATTATTAATTTTGTGCCCCTCTTTAGCTTAATGAGATATCTATAAAAGAGCCCGTACATCTTATTT
>SAMEA3663026__coassemble_308_pt1 | contig 39493 bp, 36 predicted proteins | sample SAMEA3663026__metabat2_low_PE_015 | metagenome-assembled genome bin SAMEA3663026 (sample SAMEA3663026) | pig gut metagenome | biome: pig gut; feature: pig-associated habitat; material: faeces | place: France | collected 2012
TTGAATGTGCCTCTTCTACTGAAATAGGGGCAAGGGAAGCTTGTACATCTTTAAGCACTTCAATAAAGATACCACCTAGGCACATACAGAATCCAAATTGTGGATGCAAAGTACATTGCTTACCTCTGCAAGAACAACTATGAGGCATACCGTAAACTCATAAATGTTGATATGCTTGGCATAGATGACCTTGGCACGTAACCATCAGAGGTATTGGACTATGATAACATATATACACATGTCATTGACCTGCTGACAAAGCGTTACGAAGAGCAGCTTTTCACCATTATCACGACCAACCTCACTCCGCAGCAAATCCGAGGGCATTATGATGACCGTATTGCCGACAGGCTCAATGAGATGATCAAGAAAATCGTGTTCAACAATTGTACTTATCGTACAGACAAATTTGCGACACGTGGTTAGCTACATTCCAAATCTTAGGGCATTGGGCTTGCCCATGTGCCAGATTATTCTGGCATCGGGAAGCCTAATACCCCAACTTTTATCGACGTAAGGGAGACTGACCAGATAAAATAGCAAGTAATTATGGTTACTGAACTTTGATAGTTCTTCGAAACTCTGCATTGTAAATGCCACATTCAGTGTGAGTCGGTTATCCAGCAGTATCAGCGATCCGAAGAGAAACTGGGTAATGCCGTAGATACAATCAGTAGTAAGTTTGATACAATCAGCGAGCACATTGGCCGAGTCATGGAAGATGCTCCCACAAAGTTGAAGGTGTCAGTGAATGTATCTGATGCTGACTGGCAGAAGATGCAATAACTCCATAACCAATGGCTGGGACAGGAGAAACAGACACTTGACGGCCATCACAGGCAGCAGGAAGAGAGTTGGCAGAAGCATAGCCAAAGACTCACAGACATAGTGAAAAACAACGAAGGCGTATGGATTTCCACGAAACTGTTCTACGTTGTCGGCTCACTATCACTACAGACAATTATAACGATTGCAATGGAGCTTGCTTTCTATGTGCACTTCAAGTGGATAGCATGATAACTAATTAACGCATATGATGACATCAATAAAGGTAAAGTTCAGACCATCCACAGTGGATGGCAAGGAGGGAGGTCTCTATTTCCAGATTATCCATAACAGAGTTGTCAGGCAGTTGAAGACTGATTATAAAGTCCGTGTTGAGGAATGGGATGCAGAATCAGAAAGCGTTATCGTAAATGGTAACCGCTCCAATCTCCTGTTGGGGATTCAAGAACGTCTGGCATGGGATGTGGCCCGTCTAAAAAAGGTCGTCCGCTTATTGGAAACGAAGAGTCGTCGCTTTACGGCAGTCGACGTGATCTCCGTGTTCCATAAACTGACCAAGGAGTCCTCCCTCTTTACCTTTATGCATGGTGTCATAGCTCAACTGAAACAGTTGGGTAAAGTCCGAACTTCAGAGACATACACGGCTACACTCAAAAGTTTCATGGCTTTTCGAGGCGAGCAGGATGTTCCACTCGATGGTATCACATCTGACATGATGATCATGTATGAAGCTTACTTGAAAACCAGAGAGGTACGCATGAACACCATTTCGTTCTATATGCGTAATCTTCGGGCGGTCTATAATCGTGCTGTGGAGAAAGGATTGACAGTTCAGAACTATCCATTCCGGCACGTCTATACAGGAGTGGATAAGACGGTGAAACGAGCTATACCTATCAAGGCAATCAAAGCCCTGAAGGAGTTGGACTTGTCCATGAAACCATCATTGGACTTTGCCCGTGACATGTTCATGTTCAGCTTTTACACTAGAGGCATGTCTTTTGTGGATATGGCTTATCTCAAAAGGACTGACCTACAGAACGGAATACTGACTTATCGCAGACGAAAGACAGGACAGGAGCTGAGTATCAAGTGGGAGAAGTGCATGGCTGAAATCATTGCCAAATACCCTGAAAACAAGACTGTTTATCTACTCCCTATCATCAAAGAAGAAAGGGATGAGCGGAGGCAATATGACAATGCCCTGCATCTGGTCAACTATCGTCTGAAAGAGCTATCCACAATGCTGAAACTCCAAAGGCCACTCACCATGTATGTGGCTCGTCACTCATGGGCAAGTGCTGCCAAGGCAAAGAATGTACCTCTGTCTGTCATCAGCAAAGGAATGGGACACAACTCAGAAGCAACAACACAAATATACCTCGCTTCTTTGGAAACGTCGGTTGTAGATAAAGCAAACAAGATGATATTGGGATTGTTGTAAACAAGAATTTGTTTAGCAAATTTCTCAATCTCTTTCTAAGAGACGGATATTTGGCTACAAAGATACTTATTTTTTTGCAAAAACCACCTTATTATAATAGAAAAATTACTTTTTAGGGTACGTTTTTTTCATATTGTTTAGCAAAAACAGTTTAAAAGGGCTCCATAAACTGCAATATAGGCTGGTTGTTTGTTCTTCTACGTCTCTTAGAAAGAGATGAATAAGATATAACCCCACAAAGGTCACGATATCTATATTAAACTTTAATTATAAATAAAATGTCAGAACTTACAATTGGAATGACCGTTCACCTAACAAATGGTCAAACGGCAAAAGTAAAGAAATTGCTTGGAGAAGGTGGACAAGGTTACGTCTATCTAGTAGATGTAGCTGGTAGAGACATGGCACTGAAATGGTACAAGAAGGATCCTTCCTCTGACCCAGTGGCATTCTATAAGAATCTGAGCAGAAATGCTACGAGTGGAGCACCATCTTCAGTTTTCATTTGGCCGAAGTATGTGACAAATAAGGAATATAATAGCTTTGGCTACATTATGGATCTTCGTCCACAAGGCTATTATGAATTCGGGCAGTTCCTACTGGGAAAACAGAAATTCAGTAGTTGGCTAGCTATGACGACAGCAGCGATGGATATATGCGAGGGTTTCAAGGCTCTTCATGCTAATGGTCTTAGCTATCAGGATTTGAATGATGGAAACTTCTTTATCAATCCTCAAACAGGTCATGTCTTGATATGTGACAATGATAATGCCTTCCCAGATAAAGAAAAATCTGGCATTTTGGGGAAAGCACGTTATATGGCTCCTGAAGTTGTTTTAGGTAAAACCTTTCCAAACGCTTATACCGACAAGTTTTCACTTTCTGTCATCCTCTTCCTCTTGTTTTATATGAATCACCCATTTGAAGGTGCAAAAGTGATGGCAGCTCCATGTATGACAGAAAACCATGAGAAGAAATTCTATGGTTCCGAGATTCTTTTCATATGCGACCAAGCAGACAAGTCCAACCAACCGGTCAGAGGCATTCACAATAATGTCATCAAGCGTTGGCCATATCTTCCATCTATTCTGAGGAAAGTATTTACCGAAGAATTTGGCAAGGATAAGTTGCAGAATCCTACACGACGTTTCACAGAACAACAATGGTTGGATACAATAACTCTTGTTAGAGATAGTTTGATTCGTTGCCCTCATTGTGGGAAAGAAACATTCGTAAGTGTCACTGGCGAAAACAAGTGCATGGAATGTGGTAAAAACATCCAAATCGTCAACACTCTTTCTCTTGGGAAACGCTATTTGATTCTTACAAAGGGGAACAAACTTTTCTTGGATCGTGACGACATTCCTGATTTGCAGGTTGTATCAGATCCAAAAGATGCGAACAAGCTTTACATCCAAAACCTAACCCCAGACACCATTGTGGTTGATACAACTTTAGGAAAGCCTAGGCCTGTGGAGCCAAAGGGTCTTATGCCAGTCAAGGCAGGACTCACTTTACACATAAAAGTACGTGGACAGGATTTTAAATTTGAAATCAAATAATTTATTGTTTAATTTCTAAAAACAAAGAAAACTATGAGTTTATTAGATTCTGAAATAGTTGCAAGAAGAACAATGCATCTCTTCTTTATGGTTGACACTTCCGGTAGTATGAGTGGTGCTAAGATTGGTGCCGTAAACGATGCTATTCGTAATGTGTTGCCAATTGTTCGCGAAATCTCTGACAGCAATGCTGATGCAGAGATTAAGGTTGCGGCATTAAATTTCTCCAATGGCAGCGAATGGCTTTATAATGAAGCCAAGAGTGCAGAAGATTTTGAATGGATTGACCAAACCGCAGTAGGCGGTACAGATTTGGGAGAGGCTTGCAGAGACATTGAAAAGATTCTCCATCAGAAGAGCGGCTGGATGAACTCTGGCAGTGGATCATTTGCTCCTGTATTCATTCTCCTTTCTGATGGTGGTCCTACAGATGACTTCGATTCTGGTGTAGCTGCGCTCTGGAAAAACAATTGGTTCAAAGCGGGCATTAAGGTGGCAATTGCCATTGGTGAAGATGCTGACACTGACGTTCTTGCTAAGTTCACTGGAAACATTGAACGTGTCATTCGTGTTCACGATGTGGAAACCCTGAAAAAGGTTATCCGTGTCGTAGCTGTTACTTCATCACAAGTTGGCTCTGCTTCCGCATCTGCTTTTGCAGGTGAAGCCACTGTTACCAAAGAAGATACGGTAACAGAAGCGATAAAGGATCAGCTTGAAGAAGAAAAAGTTGAGATTGGTACTGATCTCAATACTGATAGTGCCAACGACGACGAATGGTAATTCTTACCTATTGATTCACACCCCAGCGCAAAGGCATTTCCTCTCATAGGGAATGCCCTTGCAAATGGTGAATAAAGAGTGTTTTATTAACTAAAAAAACAGAAGATATTATGAAATGCTTCAACCATTCGTGTCAGGGCGAAAGCCACAAAGCTTCTGATAAGGAATGCCAAGACTATTCCCTTACTTGGCAAAATGAGGACAAAAGCATAACCATCGCAGTTGTTTGTGATGGTCATGGTGGTGACAGCTATTTCCGTAGTGCCACAGGTGCGAAGTTAGCCGCAACAATCACAGTAGAACAACTTCGTCAGTTTTTAACAGATGTGGATACGAGCCGATTTGCGGAACTGCCATTTACAGCCACTGGGACACAGGAAACACAGGAATCAGAAAGCGAACTGGATGATGTTATGCGTCGATTGTTCAGGTCTATTTATTCCCGTTGGCGCAATGCCATTACGGAAGACGGGAATCGTGAACTGACAGAATGGGAAAGAGAGCATGTGGAACAGAAATACATTGATTTGTTAGGGGATGAAGACCGCATCGTGAAGGCATACGGCTGTACATTAATGGCGTATGTCTGCACCAATGATTATTGGTTTGCTTTTCACTTGGGTGATGGGAAACTGGTCATGTTGAATGACCAATTTGAATTCTCCCAACCTGTTCCTTGGGATGAGAAATGTTTCTTGAACAAAACGACTTCGCTTTGTGGGAAAGAGCCTGTCAATGATTTTAGATTCTGTATTCAAGGCGACGGAAGTTTCCCCATTGCAGTATTCCTTGGGTCTGATGGATTGGATGATACGTATGGTGATGGCGACAAACTGAATAGTTTCTACGGAAGCATAGTGAAAGAATTGGCATCGAAGGGACAAGAAGATGTGGTAAACATGCTGAAAGAAGACCTTCCGAAAATCAGCAAGATTGGAAGCCAAGACGACATGTCTGTTGCTGTCGTCTTTGATGAGGCAAAGATAGCTGAAGCAGCCCTTTCTATCAATGAGTATCAAAAGAGCTTACTGCAGCAAGAAATCCGCGAGCTGAAAGAAAAGATAGATAAACACAAAGAACTCATTGAAGAAATACAGAAATTAGATCTAACAATCCCAACACTCTCAAAATTAGAAGAGATGTTGAATAGACTCCAAGACTTGAAACGTCAAATACTTGGTTTACAAACGGAATATGATGAGGCCAAGCGCAAATACGAAACAAGAGGTATTGAGAAGAAGAGAGCTGAAGCTCGTATGGCAGAAAAAGAGATGGCCAGAGAGCAGGCTCAGATAAAGCGCCTGCAAGAGCGACTTGATAAATTAGAATCCTATACATTATAATATATAAAGCTTTATGAAGAAGAATCCTAACGATTACACCGTCATTCCTGCCAAATGCGTCAGGTCTAAAGAATTGTTTGGCATCAGAGGCATTCGCCGTAATGGTACATGGCATTTAACTTGGGCTTTCAAAATAACTGAAAGTCAAACTAAGGGCGAACATTTCGATGACAACACACTCTCAGGGAACGTGACATTCGATCAGACATATCCCAAGTGCCCTCACTGTGGTAACGACTCTTTATTGCTTTGTCCGAAATGTGGTCACGTTACCTGCGTTCACACATCATCATTAAAAGAAGGAAGCAATGTGATTTGCGTGTGGTGTGGCTTGTCGGCAAAGGGCGTTCAGACAGATGATCTTACAGGTACAAAAGCTGGTGCATTTTAAATTTCGCTTTCTTTTATTATGGATAGTTACCAAGAAGCTTTAAAAGCCAAGTCGGATGAACGGATAGAGCGGCTTAAGAATATGCCGGAATTACCTGGTGCGGCATATCGTGTGGGATGTTCGTATCTTAAGCAAGGTTCTGTAAAAGTGAGTGAACAAGAATTTTTTGAAGAGCCAGATTACGAGGAAGCGATAAAATGGTTTCTACGGGCCATTGAAGATCGAAAAGATACCATCTCCAATATGAGAGCTCCTGTAGGGAAAGAGTTGGAATGGAATTTGGCTTATGCATTGATGATGCCAAGCAAAAAAAGGAATTTGAAACTTGCCAGTTCCATAATGGATAAGTTATCAGGAACGGATAAGTTATCAGGAACTTTGGATTATCAACGAAGACAAAAGGGATTATGTTTATTAATGTTGAGAAAATATGATGAAGCGGAAAAGTATTTTAATAAATTGGGGTGGCAATCTGAAGTCTATAGAACTTTGTTGTGGAAATATAATGGAGATGTTGATCATCCGGAAATAGCGAAGAGGAATTTTGACATGAATATTTGTTTGCCAGTATTCTTGAATTATGTCATTGGAAAGACTTCAGTACAAGACCGCTTGGATATCATAGCTACATATTATCATAAAAAAAACAAATACGATTTGTATCCACAATGCATGAATCATGAATTACGAGAAATGTATGAAATATGTCTTGCAATGACTGGAAACAAAGAAATAATCAAGAAATACGACGAGAAATACAATTGCGTAAAGATAAAATATGGGCCAAGGAATATGTATAATTATAGAGAATCATTACGTCTTGAGGAGTATTTTGTGGCCTCTTTCTTATTGGCGAAAGGAGTTATACAAAAGCGTTGGCTGAACAAACACGCATTTGAGCATCCTACAGATGTTTGGAGAGCGTTTGCCTGGCGAGGCCATCCCATCAGTATGTTAAGTCTTGCCAAATTTGGTGAAGACAGGGAATATTGGGAGGCAAATGCCCATCTGTATGGTGGTCCTAAACTTTGGAGTATTAGCATGTAAATAAACATTTATAAAATCAAAACAATCATGAATATACATCTAAAAATCAAAGAGTGCGTAAATAAAAAAGGTGCAGAAATCATTGTTTCGAATACATTAATTGGAATGCTCGATGACGAGCTTGTATTTGATGATGTTGAAGCAGTTCCATATAAGAAAATCCTTCGTAACATTATCAAGGAAGGGTATGCCAAGAAACTCTTGGATTTAGGTTCTTACACACCTGATGTCAACTTCCTGGCATCACAGTATGCAAATAAAAATCTGATGCAGGAGCCTCCTGTATTGTATGTTCTTGATTGTCTTGCATACGGTTTGGGATGGACGGACAAGGAACCCACTATTCAGGTGGCTACTACTCCGCCTCAAGCACCAACAACAAACACACAGGCCACACAGCCAACGTCTGCTCCCCTGTTGGAAGAGACAGGAGATAACCTGTTGGAAGAAAACAGCAATACAGCAGAGTCTGAAAAAACGGCCAGACAGAAACAGCTAATGGAGCAACTTCAGAAAGAACTAGAGGCTGCCAAAAAACAACGCGAGAAAATGGAGCGCAGGACTCAGGAGCTGGAGGCGGAACGTACTTCTTTCAACCCAACAAGACCAATTCCCAATTCAACGAGAACAACATCTACGCATGTAAAAACACCTTGGTACAAACAATGGTATACATGGATTAGTGCAGCTGTATTTGCCGGTTTGTTGTATATTGGCTTTGCTAACTCTGACAGCAATACAGATGATGGAGATGCAGTACGAACAGAAATGGTCGTTTCGACTGCAATAAATCGGCTTGAAGGGAATTATACATTACGCAAGAAGAATGCAGGAGTTTCTGTCAACGGAATCCGCACTGCTGCAATAAAAAAGACATCAGAATCACAAGCAAAAATATTGGTGAGTACCGAATATGGCCCAGAGTTATATGACTTTACATTGAACACAAGTGGACAAATAGAATCAGAACAATTAGGTAAGGGTGAAATCACTTATAATGAAAAATTGGATAAAATAACATTAACATTTAAACAAGGAGAAAGAATATGCGAGTTTACAAAATAATAAGTGTACTTATATTGGCCGGATTGTTTTATTCATGTGGTGGAGGTGTTTCTCAAAAAGATTATGACGAACTTAAAGAAGAAAATAAACTTCTGAAAGAATCGCTGGATGCAACTCATACATCAGTACTAAATCAAGCGGCAACAATAAACAAAACACTTAGTGAGTTGGCTGAAATATCGGGAAATACTTTAATTCTACGTGGTGATATTGAGAATGGTACAGCTCGTGTAACACAAGCTGAAAAACTAAGTACCAATATCAAAGTTATTAAAAATAGAATTGCAGCTTTAGAAAAACAAATAGGAAATGATAAAGCTTATAAGAAGATTGTATCAAACCTAAAGACTATTATTAAAGAAAAGGAAGCAGAAATCAATTCTCTGAAAGTAATCATAGAAAATCAGAATACTACTATTACTGAGCAGAAATCAACAATTGAGCAACAAGGGCTACAGATAAGCAATCAGCAAGAACAATTACACCAAGCAGTAAAAGCACAAGCGTCATTGCTATATCAGGCTGCAAGTGAATTTGAACAATTTGCTGATGAGGTTCCTGATGTATCTCGAAAGAAGAATAAAGAGAAAGTGAATGAATGGGCTATAAGTATGCTGTCACGTTCTCTTTTGTATTATCAAGAGTCTCAGAAGTATGGAATTGATGCATCTTCTGCCATATCTCGTGTTCAAAGAAAAATTGCAACATTAAGAAAAGGAAATTAAAACCTATAGGGAGTTGTTATTCCTAAATACTCTATCATGATGAAAATTAGATTTCGTATGGTGACCAACTTTGGGCAGCATATAGTTAAAAGCATTATGCTATTTATGGGACATTGAATATATAAAATCTGTACATCATCCAAACATTAGAAGAAAAAAACTGATAGAACATATTCGCTTCCGCCCAGGGATGTATCTGGGTACATTAGGAAATGGAGACTATTATAGTGATGGTATTTATAGGATGTTCCAAGAAATTATAAACTTCAGTATTGATGAGTTTCGGCAAGGATATGGAAACATAATTGAAGTACAGATAGAAGATAACCATAGAATTTCAATTCGTGACAATGGAAGAGGAGTTCATATAAGGAAAGAACTTGGAATGAAAAATCTTTTCTTAAAACTATCGGTGTAACATTATAGTCTGAACTTTGGAGTATTAGTATGTAAATAAACATTTATAAAATTAAAACAATCATGAATATACATCTAAAAATCAAAGAGTGCGTAAATAAAAAAGGCGCAGAAATCATTGTTTCGAATACATTAATTGGAATGCTCGATGACGAGCTTGTATTTGATGATGTTGAAGCAGTTCCATATAAGAAAATCCTTCGTAACATTATCAAGGAAGGGTATGCCAAGAAACTCTTGGATTTAGGTTCTTACACACCTGATGTCAACTTCCTGGCATCACAGTATGCAAATAAAAATCTGATGCAGGAGCCTCCTGTATTGTATGTTCTTGATTGTCTTGCATACGGTTTGGGATGGACGGACAAGGAACCCACTATTCAGGTGGCTGCGCCAGAGCCAACAACAAAGAATGCATCAACAAACATAAAAATTCAGAAGGCACCTTTAGAGGATAAGCAAACGACAGAGACCTCATCAGAAACTCCACAAAAAGAAGGATTCTTCACAAAAATCTTTAATATGTTTAAATCGCATAGTGATGTTGACATGAATGTTTCTGCTGATGATTGTTATTCGAAGGGTGAAACTTTAGCACATACAAATATAAAAGAGGCTGTAAAATGGTTCGAGAGAGGTGCTAAATTAGGCCATGGAGGATGTGAAAATGAATTAGCTGTGTATTATTTCATAAAAGGCCAAAAAAAGAAAGCCTTGAAATATGCCAAGAACGCAATAATTTGTGGATACCTTGATTCTGTTGCCGTTCTTGGTGTGAATGATTTTGAGAAGGGAATGTCAACACCCGAAGGCAATAAAGAAGATTTCATCAGCGCTCATGCACATTTTTCTTTAGCCTTGAACCCTCCCAAGAACACGCCACAAGATCATTTGTTGTCTGATGCATTGGTTCCTACGGTCAAGTGTCTATTGGGTTATTGTTACATGGGAGCACTACCTGGCGTCCCTAAAGACTTGAGAAAGGCAAAAACTTTACTTGAAGAAGCCATTGCAGGAGGCTGTGCTGATGCAAAAGTATGGTACGACCAGTTTAAACAAGCAGGTTATTTATGAATGTGCCCAGAACACTCAGTATAAGGTCCAGTTCTTCCCCGCATACAGCAGGTTCATTTACTTATATAAGGTCTAAAAAATGAGTATTAAATATAATGGCTAAGTATTTTCACAGACTCCCTAATGGGGACTTCAAGATGTTCGATTCTTACGAAGAGTATCTGCAAGATTTAAAGAGAAAAGAGAGAAAAGAATCATGTCCCATCATTACGATGATAGTTGTGGGAGTATTGTTTATTATGGGAGCCATCTGGCAATGGGATGCAGCTGACCCTGTGGGTAATTTTGCATTACTCGGCTTTGGCATCTGGACTATTTTCTTTACAGCATGGGCTTTTCTTGCTGGTTGCAACAAAGGCAATCTATTCGGAATCCTCATGCTCATTATAGGCATGATACCCCTGTTCATAGTCCTTGATGCCATAGTAGGTTTCAATGTGTTTATTTCAGGTATCACTTGGCTACGCTCTTTGTTTGGTTAAAAAAAGAGCAAATTATTTTGCGTTTTGCCAAATTTTGAGTATAATTACCATATACAATATTAATAATAAGCATTCGTAAAACTATTACAAAAGAATTACAGATTATGAAAGAGTACGAGCATTTATTCATGCCTATTATTTCCGTTTGTGATGACACTATCGGGAAATGGGGGATTTTTGACAAGAAGGGCAACGTGATTGTTCCCTATGTTTTTGACAACATATTGAGCAGTAGTGACGATTTCAACTATACTCATTACGAAATGGATGGGATTACAATTCGAATGAGTATGTGCCCGATACCATATTGCAAACTTCCACAGATGCCAGAATCTATTATTGATTTCTTGATTCCGGAAAATATTCCTATGTTTATTCGGGTTTATAAGCAATTGGTTTTTACTTTCATTTTCAAAAAAATGGATGACAACCAAGACATCTCTAACGCTAAAAAGCTGTTTATTGAGGCTTTGGATGAAATAAACGGGTGTGAATATAAGATGGAAGCTCCTCCCTCATATATTTTAGAAGATATTCCGAAGACCATCGGTCGTGTAATGCTGCTCAATCCTTTAGCTTATGAATACGTCACTGATGAGAAATATATTCTCGAAGACATTGAAAAAGAATTCCGCTCTTTTTTTGAACCTTTACTATCAAGTCACAAGGATGCAAAAGAATTATATGATTCATTAATCGCAAATGATAGTATAAAAGAGAGTAAAGGAGCCAAACTATTCATAGAGGCGTATGAAGGTAGTAGGAACTGCAGAACCGAAACTGAAGAGGAATACCAAGTTGGGCTTAAATGCTTGAAGTGGCTGAAGGATACATGTATGCTCAGGATGTGTGGAACTGATTGATTAGAGAGAATTAGATGGATTCCAATGTTTTATTAACAATTTAATACATTTATTATGAGAAATTCAGAATGGCCAAGAGAGTATCTGGAATTAAAACATGTAGAGATTAGAAACAACACAGTTTATGTGAAAAGCAGTAGAGGCGCTGTTACAGGCCTTGTTGCAGATACTGCTATTGTTGATGCCCAATGGATTAATGATGCTGTAGTTGTTACTTATCGTAACGGCAATAGAGTTCGTTATTTTGGCCCCTATGGATCAAATCGGGAAACTCTATAGTTTGAATTATGTGATAGACGAGACGGGGCTTTTCCACAGAACATTGAGATAACAGAGATTGTAAATCTCTCGAATCTATTTATATCCCGAATAGCGTTACTAGCATTGGAGAAGAGGCTTTTTATAAGTGTTTCCTTTCTGCTGATTTGTATAGAAAAAAAAAACTAATTTTATTAATAAAAAAGCGTCACCATGAAAATACAATCAAGGTGACGCTTTTTTATTTAGTGCAATCAACTATGTGTTGATCTATTATTTATCGATGCGGATGCGGGCGTCGACGGCTACAACGGCATTAGCGGAACCGAGGAGAGGGTTGAGGTCCATCTCGGCGATTTCAGGAGCCACTGTAACGAGTGCAGAGATACGAGAAACAGCTTCTGCAAAGAGGTCTTCATTAACAGGTTCTTGACCACGTACCCCTTTGATAATCTTGTATCCGCGAAGATTCTTAATCATTGAATGTGCCTCTTCTACTGAAATAGGGGCAAGGGAAGCTTGTACATCTTTAAGAACTTCAATAAAGATACCACCTAAGCCGCAGAGCACTTGATGTCCGAATTTCGGTTCACGACTCGCACCGATAAAGATTTCAGTACCATGATACATAGGGCAAATTTCCACTGCATAAGTATCTTTTATCTTGATAAGGCGGTTGAACTCTTTACGAACGGTATCCATATCAGTAACATTAAGAACCACACCACCCACGTCGGATTTATGTACAGGTCCGCACACTTTCATAACGAGAGGGAATCCCATCTCTTCGGCTTGTTTAACAGCATCCTCTTCGTTGCGTACTTCAGCATTGCGTTTACGGTTAATACCGGCAGCATCGAGGAGTTGGTTAATTTCATCGAGAGAGAGATAGCCGTTTTGTGCATTATCAACCACTTTACGGATAGCGGCTTTGTCTATTTCCGGGATATTTAACACTTCAGGTTGTGGTGCCGGAGTGTTGTAAACTTTTGCAAGGGCATTACCGAAGACGCACTCTTCGCTGAAGTTTATACGATGTTTTACATTGATAAAATCCTCTATTTCATCCTTTACATTGATAATAGAAGGGAGAATAGGGAAGATAGGTTTTTTGCAACTCTTCATCTTCTCATCAAGAACGCGATAAACTTCCCAGTTTGCAAAGAGACCCGGAGAACCGAAAATTACAGCCATAGCGTCGATATTATCGAAGTCGTTTTCGCAGGCATCGATGATATAACCAAGTTGTTCGGCAGTACCGGTAGCAAGGAAGTCAATAGGGTTTGCCACAGAAGAGCCCGGGAAAAGTTTTGTTAGCAATTCTTGAGCTTTTGGTCCGCTAATAGCAGGCACTTCGAGTCCGTTATTAGAGAGCACATCGGTAAGCATTACAGCAGGGCCACCGGCATGAGTGATGATAGCCATATTCTTACCTTTCATTTCCGGATGCATAAATACGGCGCAAACATTTACAAGTTCGAGGCGGTTGCTACAGCGAACGATACCGGCTTTACGGAAAAGAGCGTCGACAGCGACATCGGAAGTAGCCAAAGCACCTGTATGAGAAGAGGCTGCGCGGCTACCTGCAGAAGAGCAACCGGACTTGATAGCGGCAATTTTACATCCTTTACGGATAAGAGAAGAGGCATGCTTAAGTAACTTTTGAGGGTTACGGATGCTCTCCATATAAATCATTTTTACGAAAGATGATTTTCCCGGAACATAGGTCTCGTCCCAATATTCAAGTACCTCCTCGATACCTATTTGAGCGGAGTTACCTACAGCCCAAACGGAGTTGAATTGGAGACCATTAGTAATACCTATCTCTTTGATGAATACGGCAGTAGCACCTGAGCCGGTTACGAAATCCACACCTTGAGGATTAAGTTGAGGTATAGGGGCATCGAAAGCACCTGTATAATTTACATTGAGGAATCCCGTACAGTTTGGACCGATAAGGGAGCCACCAACGCTATCGATAATTTCTACAATTTTATGTTCTATCTCTGCACCTTCATGGTTTTCTTCAGAGAATCCGGCAGAGATGATAACATATCCGCCGCAACCTTTTTCTTTTGCAAGCACTTCTACGGTATGAAGGCAATATTTTGAGGCAATAGCCATAAGTGCACAATCAACCTGAGGAAGATCTTCTACTTTTGCGTGACATTTTATTCCTTGGATTTCGGCTTCTTTTGGATTTACGACATAAACTTTGCCTTTGAAGTTACTTTCCAATAAATTTTTTAGGAGTTTGCCACCGGGTTTTTGCACATCGTTAGATGCGCCAACCACCACAATACTCTGTGGATTAAGCAGTTTCTGTGAAATCATGTTTTGTGATATTAGAATTTTACAATTTTTACTTTCAAATACAAAGGTAATGATTATTTTTCATTGTCCAAAAAATCAGGACGTTCTTCATAATCGGCTATTACTTTGCGCCATTCGTCTGAAATAGGGATAGTAATTTTGTTTTTAAAATCGTAACCTACCATGATAGTTGTGCATTTACATTTCACATGATTAGTACGATTATCCCTGATTTGTTGGTATAGCGAAAAACTCTTTGAACCGATGTGAGTTACGGAAGTCTCAACACTGATATCATCGGTAAGAAAAACCGGTTCGATAAAGTCTACTTCGGCATGAGCCACTACGATATCAATCTCTTTTGTGAAGTAATTATCACCATAAAGGGCACGGAAATATTCGGTTTTTCCGAGGTCATAAAAACTAAAATAGGTAGAGTTGTTTACATGACCTAAAGCGTCCGTGTCATTAAAACGGAGTTGTACAGGGATAGAATGTTTCATTTATTTTTGATCTTATTTAAAATCTGATTAAAAATTTCTATAAATATTTGATTTTTAGATATTAAAGCCAACAAAATGTAGAGTACAACACCAATAATCAATTCGCAACAGAGCTTATAAATCGGTGTTATAGGCACTAAGTAATCGAAGAGCATCACGCCTCCTGCCATTATGATGCTGATAAGTAACGAAGGCAACATCTTTACAATTTGAGTAAGGCAGGAAATTCCGACACAATGTTTTACTACGAAAAGAGTTACAACCCACACTATCAGATTAGTAAGCAGGAAGCCGATAATCATCTGCATGATAGTATCGTGCATAAAAAGCAAGAAGATAGCAGTTAGGGCAACCATAAGTATCTCTACATAAAGGTAATAGCGAGATTTACCTTTTACATTAAAAATATTGATATTAAGGATAATAAACGGCTGAATCAGAGAAGAAATCAAGAATAATCGCAGATAAGGGAGGATAGGCATCCATTTATCGGTAATAACTACGGTAATGAAATTCGGAGCTACAGCGAAGAACCCGAGAAGAACCGGAAAAGAGAAGAAAGAGAGAAAGGCGATGATTTTATTGATATAAGCCACCTGACGCTCTTTGTCGTTATTCAACGAAGAGAAGACCGGATAAGCTACCCCGACTACAGAATTAATAATTACATTTACAGGTATTTGATAATACTTATTTGCTTGACCATAATAGCCCAAATCTGCTGTAGAATAGGTGCGCCCGATTACAAAATTGTAAACATATTTTGAAAGATAATTAAGCAAAGATGAGATAATAATAGCGAAGCTGAAGGCGAAAAGCTCTTTGATGAGAGCAAAATTTGACTTCAAACTCGGCCACCATTTACTGCAACACCATATTATAATCATCTTAAAAAACACTTGAGAAACCTGTTGTGCAGCGATAGCCCAATAACCGAATCCTTTTATAGCAAGCACTATAGTGATAACGGAAGAGATAATCATTCCGCCGAGGTCGGCAATAGCAATCTGTTTGAATTTTAGTTGTTTTGTAAGGATTACATTAGGGACAATAACGAAAGAGTTGATTACCAAAGCGAGAAAGATGACTCGCGCAAGATTTACCAGAGGTGGCATATTAAAGAAATCGGCAATCAACGGGGCGCAAAAGAAAAGTATAAGATAAAGGATAATACTGAGGAGAACATTGAAATAAAAAGCGGCACTATAGTCGGCCCGAGTATTATTTTCGCGGCGAACGAGTGCGATAGAAAACCCGCTTTCGATAAGTACTCCGCTCACGATAGAGAAGATTGCGAGAGCAGCGATATAACCAAAGTCTTCCGGAGTGAGAATACGCGTTGTGATAATAGCCACAAGAAAGGCTATTACCTGATAACCGGCCTTATTAATAATATTCCAGATAAGGGATACGGCGGTTTTCTTTTTTAAATTCTCACTATCCATCGATAAAGAACAACTACTGATTACTCAATATTTTTAAAGAAAGAGAAATGGACATTACCATAATTTCTATGTTCGAAAAAATTCGGGTGGTCTGAGAAATCTGTAGATACGCCATGCTCAACGATGAGAATACCATCATTGGCGAGCAAGTTATTGTTAAAAATCAGGTCCGGAATTTCTGCAATTTTTTCCAATTGATATGGTGGATCGGCAAAAATAATATCATACGATGCTTTTGTAGAAGCAATAAAGCGGAACACATCGCTTCGCTGCACGCGTATATTATCGATACCGAGAGTGGTGCATGTTTTACGTATAAAAGCGATATGTTTCTCGCTCATTTCCACGGCAGTAATATAGCTTGCATCGCGTGATGCGAACTCATAACTGATAGAACCGGTACCGGAAAAAAGGTCCAAAACGGTAGAGCCCTCAATTTCCATCATGTTATTAATCAGGTTAAAGAGCGACTCTTTTGCAAAGTCCGTTGTTGGCCGTGCAGTAATATTTGTCGGCGGTTCAAAACGGCGACCTTTGAATTTTCCACTAATTATTCTCATTATCTTTTAAAGTAAAAAAATCAATTTTTTATTAATTATCATCGACAGTATTGAAGTATGCAAGTCGTGGTTTATGGATATCTACCCGGCTATTAAATATTCATCGATTTACAATTTATTATTGAGCACTATATAGATATGATGATAAAAACGTCGGCAAAAAATATCGACAAAAAATCGATGGAAGCGGGAGTAATCTCGGCAATATCAGCTATTAATCGCAATAAGATATTAAGGAGAAATATTCCGGGTTTGGGAGTGATATATCGTCAGAGATATTTTTAGGGTTAATAACGTCATGAAATCTCACGAAATCCTTGACAATATTGCGAAAAGGGAAAAGAGCCAACTCGCCGGAAATGAATAGTTTCACCTGTTCGGGGTTAAAATTCAACACGCGGTACATCTCCATAACATAATAGAGCATATCGAGTTCGGTATTGACAGAATATGAAGTTATTGCCGATATTTTTGCATTATTTACAGCCAATACTATCAGTTTACCTGCCATAAGTTCGCAAAGCACGAAACTATGTTCATCAATCATAGCTGCCATTTTAATCAACAATAGAGCGTCGTGAGAGAATTCCGTATTAAGGTCCTTAGATAGGCGTGACTTAATTTGCTGAGGCAGCTGTTTATCGTTTGAAACGAAGGCAATTAGAGAGTTATCCATCAAGATATTATCCGGGATAGAGCAATGTCTGATATTAGAGATAGAGAGTTTATCTTTTTCGAGAGGCATAAAGATTTTGGCATGCTCGGGAGAGAAAAGAGAAACCGGGATAAGGGCAAAAGCACCACTTTCGATATAAGTAACCTTATTGAAATTAAGGTTTAGAAGCGGGTCGTTATCGGGTATATAATTTTTCTCACTTACGAGATGCTTGACAGCCACTACGATACCATTATCATCTTTTACAGAAAAAGAATATCCATCCGGTTGGTGCCGGATGGATAAACTATATTGCATGGTATTTTCAAAAACAAATTTTGAAGATAATAAGTCCAGATTATCAGCCATTGAAATTTTGGATAATATTATTCCCAGTTACCGGCATGGTTATTAGACTCGGTAACGGAACCGACTTTAAGACCGCAATATCTTTCCAATTTAGTTTGGTAATCTTTGAGGTTTACAAGTTGTTGATGGTCGAGATCACCGAGGTAAGAATCATAAGGAGCGCAAGCCTCGAAAAGAGGGAGAACGTATCCGGTGTTGTAATTGGTGATACGAGCGGTATCCATTAAGAATTTTTCATTGTTTGAATAAGGGATAATCATGAGGTTAGGAATATCCTCACGAGAATATTGCTCAGCGAAAAGAGTTTCGTACACATTAACGTAAGAAGTATCGCGACGGAAACCTTCGAGGCCATTTTTAATAATCTCTTTCATATTACCCTTTTTCACAATTTTGAGAGCCTTTTCTTCGGTGAGGCCGTTTTTCAATTGTTCGTCGGTAAGAGTACCCTCTTTTAAGACAACAGGTAATTTGCCATTAAGGATAAAATCTACCAAAGTATCGGTATTAGCGCAGAAAACGCCTTTCACCTTTTGATATTCGATTTGGGCCTTACGAATCTCAATTAAATTCTTTTTAATAGCGGTTTCACGCAATTCACGTGCTTTGTCGAATTCAATAACAGAAGTAATACTTGTAACGCACATATAACCCAAAACGCAGATAGCGCAAATGAGGAGTGCTCTAAAAACATGTTTCATATGTGACTATAAAAATTATGTATTTATAAACTTTGCAAATGTACGAAATTTTATTTGAATAGCACTAAAAAAAGTGCAATTTAATATTATTTTTATTTAGCGAGGGTCAGACAAAGTATAATCAGCTTATTATCAAATTATTACACCTTGATTATAAATTTAATTCACCCACACCTTGGCGAATAATTTCGAAATCATCACCGGTACAATCGACAACGGTAGAGAGGTTATCCACACCGATTCCTCCATCGATAATAAGGTCTACTCTACTGCCGTACTTCTCTTTGATAAGTTCGGCATTAACCTCATAATCAGGGTCTTGACCATCGATACGCAAGGATGTAGTAAATATTGGATTACCCAATTCTTCTACTATCACCTTTACTAAGTTTCGGTTTGGGATACGTATACCAATAGTTTTTCTTTCTTTGAACAATTTCGGCAACTTATTATTACCATTAAGAATAAAAGTGAACGGTCCGGGTGTATTTTTTTTGATAAGTTTAAAAGTGTCGTCGTCCATTTTAGTGAATTCGCTGATTTGTTTCAGAGAGTCGCACATCACGGAGAAGTTGGCTTTTTTGATATCGACGCCCTTTATTCTGCAAATTTTTTCAAGAGCTTTTGATTGAAAAATATCGCATCCCAGGGCATACACCGTATCAGTTGGGTAAATAATAACGCCGCCATTGCGCAGCACCTCAACAATTTTAGAGATTGTATTGAGGTTTGGATTATCATCAAATAACCTTATCATTTGAATTGATTAAGGAAACGGACATCATTTTCGGAGAACATTCTCAAATCTTTCACTTGGTATTTCAAGTTTGTAATACGTTCGACGCCGAGACCGAAAGCATATCCGGTATAAACATCAGGGTCTATATTACAAGCTTTCAACACATTAGGGTCAACCATACCGCAGCCGAGTATTTCCACCCAACCGGTACCTTTACAGAAAGGGCAACCCTTACCGCCGCAGATATTACAAGAGATATCCATTTCGGCAGAAGGCTCTGTAAAAGGGAAATACGAAGGGCGAAGACGTATTTGTGTATTCTCGCCGAACATTTCGCGAGCGAAATATAGGAGTACTTGTTTTAAGTCGGCAAAAGATACATTTTTATCTACATAAAGGCCTTCTACTTGGTGAAAGAAGCAGTGAGCGCGATAAGATATAGCCTCATTGCGGTAAACGCGACCCGGAGAGAGTATACGGATAGGAGGTTTTTGAGTTGTCATCACTCGAGTTTCCACGCTGGAGGTGTGAGTACGGAGTAGGATATCAGGGTGTTTTTCGATAAAGAAAGTATCCTGCATATCGCGGGCCGGGTGTTCCGGAGGGAAATTGAGTGATTCAAAAACGTGCCAATCGTCTTCTATTTCAGGGCCATCAGCCACCACGAAACCGATTCTTGAGAATATTTCTATTATTTCGTTTTTAACAAGAGAGAGTGGGTGACGAGTACCGAGGGCTATTGGCTCCGGAGTACGTGTAAGGTCGAGTTTATCAGCCTCTTGTTTTTTTAGTTCCACTTGCTCTTTAAGGTTATTAATTTTTTGTTGAGCCTTATCGCGCAATTGGTTCAGGAGCTGACCTATTTCACGTTTTTGGTCGGCAGGTACATCTCTGAATTGATTAAAAAGTTCGGAGATTTCGCCTTTTTTGCTAAGATATTTAATACGCAGAGCCTCCAATTCTTCTAAAGAATCGGCTTTAAAAGAGTCGACAGCTGCAGAAATTTGTTCAATAATTTGTTTCATTTAATTTACACCAACGATTAAAGAGAGAAAAAATTAGAATTCGAGGTCACAATCCACCATTTCGTGCCAAGGTAGACCGCTTTCGGCCATTTTTTTGAGGAAAGGATCCGGGTCGAATTGTTCTACATTAAATACACCTGCACCGCTCCATTTTCCGGTAAGGAACATATATGCACCGGTCATAGCAGGAACGCCTGTAGTATAGCTAACGCCCTGAGTACCTGTCTCTTTATAAGCAGCTTGATGTGAGCAATTGTTATAAATATAGTAAGTTCTCGGTTTACCATCTTTGACACCGCTGATACGGCATCCGATAGAGGTATAGCCACTGTAGTTTTCACCGAGAGTTTCCGGAGCCGGGAGAACGGCTTTCAGGAATTGAATAGGCACGATTTTCTGACCATTATAGTCAATTTCATCGATACGTGCCATACCTATATTTTGTATTACGCGAAGGTGGGTAAGGTATTCTTGACCGAAAGTCATCCAGAATCTGGCTCTTTTGATAGTAGGGAAGTTTTTAACGAGCGACTCAAGCTCCTCGTGGTAAAGGAGATAAGACTCTTTCGGGCCTATTTCCGGATAATTTACCGGTTGATGAATTTCGAGTGAACCCGTTTCCACCCATTTACCATTCTCATAGAATCTACCCTTTTGAGTAATTTCGCGGATATTTATTTCAGGGTTAAAATTAGTAGCAAAAGCTTTGTGGTGGTCGCCTGCATTACAATCCACGATATCGAGGTAATGCATTTCGTCGAAATAATGTTTTGCAGCATAAGCGGTAAATACGCTGGTAGCACCCGGGTCGAAACCGCAACCGAGGATAGCGCAAAGGCCTGCTTCTTTAAATCTATCGTGGAAAGCCCATTGCCAAGAATATTCGAAATGAGCTTCATCTTTAGGCTCATAATTGGCGGTATCGAGGTAGTTACAACCGGCTTGAAGACAAGCTTCCATTATTGTAAGGTCTTGATATGGTAGGGCTACATTAATAACTAACTTAGGACCGAAACTTTTAAATAAAGCAACCAATTCAGACACATTATCAGCATCAACTTTTGCCGTTTTGATATCTACATTATAACGTTTTTTGACATCGGCAGCGATAGCATCGCATTTACTTTTTGTGCGACTTGCCATCATAATTTCCGTAAATACATCTGTATTTTGAGCCAATTTATGGGCGACAACAGTTCCTACGCCACCGGCTCCGATAATAAGTACTTTAGACATAATCAGCTACTTTAAGATATTACACCATTTTGGTGCAAAATTACAAAAAAATTCTGTACTACAACTCTTTGGTCATACTATTTTTTTTTCATAACTTTGCCACAGAATAAAATATCCGTTTTTGATGTTTTTTACCTTTAAAACGGTAAATAAATTCTGCGAAATTTTGGTGAAAAAGGTTATAGTATTATCCGTTTTTTTATTGCTCAGCACTATTGTTTTATATTCATATACATATAGAACACAAGCATTTAGCGGCAATATTCACACATTGCAAGTATTACGTGAAGGGGAGCGTTACGGCACTCCTGTGGTAGATTTGCAATCAGGGCAAGCCATATCTATTTCTTTCGATGAAACAGGCTATATTTCGTCAAATTTTCACTATAAAATCATTCATTGCAATTCAAATTGGGAGCAATCTTCACTCTCTTCGATGGAATATTTAGATGGATTTGACGGAAATTCCATAACAAATTACGATTATTCTATTAACACTACGGTCAATTACATCCACTATCAATTATCGTTACCGAACGAAGATGTGCAATTCAAGGTCAGTGGCAATTATGCTGTGATTATAGCAAAGGACAATGATTTTGAAAACGGAGTTGTAGCCTGTGCATGCTTCACGATAGTAGAGCCGATGGCACGCATAAACGCCACTATTTCGGGCAACACGATGAAAGAGATAAACGGCAAATACCAGCAGTTGCAAATCGACATCGATATAGATCAATTAAAGTCGGTCAATCCGATGCATGATTTTATGCTGATAGTAAAGCAGAACGGCAGAGAAGACAACCAGGTCACCCTTACATCGCCGAGCTCTATATTATCTAACAAAATAAGTTACAGTAACTTACAAGAGCTGATTTTTGAGGGAGGCAATCAATATCGCACAATAGACTTTTCGAGTCGTTACACCTACGGCAGCGGGATAGACCGCATAAGGTATGAAGAAGGAGAGTATCACGTATATTTAGAGCCTGCGCAAACGAGAGCCGACAAGCGAGAGACCTACAATATTGATGCACATGGAGATTATGCCATCAACTACCAAGATGGAGAGGAGAGTGATTTGGAGGCGGACTATATGTGGGTGCATTTCTACCTGCCATTAGAGAAGCCATTTCTCTCGGGAAGCATGAATATCATGGGGCGATTTACCGGAAATATTATTGGAGAAGAGAGTAAAATGGAGTATGATTTTACTCGCAAATACTACTATAAATCGTATTTTTTAAAACAAGGAGGATACAATTATATATATGTATTCCTACCGAAGGGAGGAAGCCAAGCCACCCAGATACCGATAGAAGGAAGTTTTTGGCAAAGTTCGAATCAATATGAGATATACTTGTATTACAAGCCATTAGGCAGTAGATACGAGCGACTTGTAGGGTATAACATTGTGAAAAATTAATAAACAAAAATACTTATGAAAAGAATCTACTCATTCTTACTGTTTTCAATAGCCTTTTGCGCCACATTATTGTCGCAAAACACCATTAAAGGCGTTGTAAAAAACAGTTCAAACCAAGAGCCAGTAGCGGGAGTAACCGTTACATTATCCGTTGATAAAAGTCAAACTACCACAAATCAAAAAGGAGAATTTGAGTTTAAGACGGACAAGACCGGGGATGCTGTATTGACATTTTACGGTAGCAATATGATAAATCATCAGTTGATTATCTCCATCAACGGCAAAGTGACGGAGATAGGAGATGTAATGTTGATGCCTAATGTACAAAACAGTTCTAAAGAAGATATTATATTAAACATTTCGGAGAATGAGTTGGACGACGAAGGCTCATCAAGTCAGAATGTAAGTACCTTACTATCGTCAAAGGGCGATGTATTTACATCAAACGCTTCATACACATTCAGCCCTATGCGATTTAGAACCAGAGGCTTAGATGGCAAATACAACAATACGTATATTAATGGTATATTGGTCAATGATGCAGAGAAAGGCTTTTTCACCTATAGTCAGATAGGCGGATTGAACGATATGGTACGTTCGAAAGAGAATGTCAATGCTACAGAAGCGGCCTCGTTTACCTTTGGAAATGTAGGAGGGGCAGTTAGTATAAATGCAAGAGCATCAGCGATACGCAAAGGCTTTAAAGTAAGCCAAGTAGCATCAAACCGCACCTACGTTACCCGCACAATGGCAACCTATGCCACGGGCATGATGGACAACGGGTGGGCATTTGCCGTATCAGCCTCTTATCGTTGGGGTAACTCCGGATATACCGAAGGAACATTCTATGATGCATGGGCATTTGCTGCAGCAGCAGAGAAAAGAATCAACGACAAGCACTCATTATCACTTACATTGATGGGAGCCCCTACAAAACGCGGACAACAAGCGGGATCAACCCAAGAGGCATACGACCTTACTCCAAAAAGAACATTCTTCAGAACGGAGAGTTCTCGCTATGGAAACAACTTTTACAACGCCAACTGGGGATATCAAAACGGTGTAGTACGAAATGCAAAACAGGTAAAAACATTCACCCCTATCGCCATATTGAGTCACGAATGGAAAATAGACGACATTTCAAAACTCACTACATCAATAGGATACAAATGCCAGATGGATGGTCGCACGGCTATGAACTGGTACAAAGCTGCAGACCCGAGACCGGACTATTACAGAAACCTGCCAAACTATCATATCACAATGGACAATCCTGCAGCTGCAGAAGTTAGAGAAGAGCTGTGGCGCACCGACGAATCTTACCGTCAAGTGAATTGGGATAGAATGTATCAAACCAACTATCTTGCCAATGAAACCGGCAAGTCGGGTCGATATATGATAGAAAACCGCCGTAACGACCAACAGGTTATTACCGCCAATTCCGTATTAAACTACACATTCTCGGAAAATTACAAACTCGACGCCGGAGTGGAATTGCAATCTACTCTTGCCAACCATTACAAATTGGTTGACGACCTATTAGGTGCAAATTATTGGTTGGATATCGACCAATACGGAGAGAGAGACAATCCCGGCGACCCGAATTTCATGCAAAACGACCTCGACAATCCGAATCGTAAAGTATATGTAGGCGACAAATTCGGATACAACTATAAAATATTTACAAACAGCGCGAAATTGTGGGGACAATTTACATATAGTCACACCAATTTAGACGTATATGCCGGTGTACAATTAGCATATTCCAACTTCTGGAGAGAGGGACTTATGCGAAACGGACGAGCATCCGAAGACATCACAATGGCAAGTACCCTCAACGGCAAATGCTACGCACAAAATTGGATTAAGACAGTGAACGGAAGTTATGGTAACAGCCCCGTACAAAACTTCATTACCTATGCAGCCAAAGCAGGTATCAACTACCGCATTACAGGTCGCCACATTCTCACCTTTAATGCAGCCTACGGTACCAACCCTATATTGGCCAATAACGCTTATTTCTCTCCGAGAGTAAAAGCCAATTTGATACCACTTGTAGGACTTAACCCGGAGACCTATCTCAATTTAGACCTCTCGTACTATATCCGTACCCCGATAGTTAACGGACGAATCACTGTTTACAACACTATGTTTTGGAATTCAACAGACTTAAGTTCGTTCTACAACGACGAATACAACACCTTTGTTAATTTTGCGATGTATAACTTCAACAAGCGCCATACCGGAATGGAATTAGGTTTGGAATTCAACGTAGCCAATGGCTTCACTATCGACGCTATAGCAGCAGTAGGAGAGAATATCTACACCTCCGACCCAACAGCCACTATCAGTATGGAAAACGGCATCAATCCTGACGTAGAGCGCATTATCCACTGCAAAGGGTTCCACTTGGATGGAGCACCGGAAATTGCCACAAGCATAGGTTTCCACTATTTCCACCCAAGCTACTGGTTCTTCGACGTAAACGTCAACTACTTTGCAAACACATATTTGGATTTCAACCCTTTACGTCGTACCGACGAAGCAATAGCCGGATTAAATCCTGAGAAAGAGCAAGATGCTATATTGATAAATAGAATCACACAACAAGAGAAACTAAACACAGGCATCGTACCTATCACCGTTGACGCATCGATAGGAAAATCCATCCGTATTAATTACAAATACTTTATCAACATCAACTTAAGTGCTTCCAATATCTTCAACAACACCAAAATAAAGACCGGAGGATACGAACAAAGTCGCTTTAGTACAACAAACTCATACACAGATAGAGAGACATACTTAAATCGTTTTCCACCGAAATATTTCTACGCATATGGAGCAACGATTTATCTCAATGTAGGATTCCGTTTTTAACTAATATAGGAGGAAAAGAAAATGAAAAGAATACATTATATATTATATATAGCAATATTATTTGTAGCCACATCATGTAACAATTATCCGATTCCGGAGCCTCAAAAGCCTGAATTTTCATTACAAGAAGGCGATGAACTGATAAGTATAGAAGCGCTGAAATTGCGCCACACTGTAGGAAACACACCTACCTACATTGCCGACAACGTATATATCAAAGGGATAGTAACCGGAGATGATGAAAGCGGAAACATCTACAAGAGCATCTATATACAAGATGAAACCGGCGGACTCAATCTTGCCATCGACCAAGTAAACCTCTACAACCACATGCCAAGAGGGCAAGAGGTATATGTACGACTTCAGGGAATGTTTATTGGAGATTACAACAATATGTATCAATTAGGAGACACCGTCACCGACGAAGTATACGGTTTGGAAATGAGCCGCTACGATTGGTCGAATGAATATATGACCGACTCATTAGGCAACAGCACCAAGCACTTCTTCTGCAACGGATGGCCTGATATAAATAAAGTTCCTGCGCCGATAGAGATTACCTCATCGGCAGAGATAACTTCAGATATGTACGGCATGTTGGTAACACTAAAAAACATCACCTTTAAGGATGCCGTATCAGGCATACTCCCATGGTCTATTTCCGAGCAAACCGTAAATCGCACGGCAACATTCCTCAAAGACGGCTCCACAATAATAGTGAGAACCAGCGGATATAGCAATTTCTACGCCGATTATATTCCGTTAGGAACAGGAGAAATTACAGGAATATTAGCATTATTCGGCACTACTCAGCAATTCTATCTACGTGATAGAAACGATATAGGTACATTTATAGAACAATAAAAAACCATTAAAAATATATCAAAATGAAACAGATTAAATTTTTATTATTAGCATTGGTAGTTATAATGGCTACCGCATGTCCACCTATAGAAATTCCTCCAACACCAGGTACCGGAGGTGAAACCGAAAAAGGTGATGGCACTTTTGAAAAACCATATAGTGTAGAAGAGGCAAGTAAAAAGAACGGTGAAGCTTACATCAAAGGTTACATTGTAGGCTTTATGGAAGTGAGTCTTAATTCACCTGTATTCTCTGCAGAAACCGACTCCGTAAATACAAATATCATCATTGCCGACACTACAGAAAATGTAACACTCTACATGCCCGTACAATTACCAAGCGGAGAGATTAGAGATGCCCTTAATTTGTTGGATAACAAAGACATATTAAATAAAGAAGTAATTCTTTACGGACAGATTACATCCTATTTCGGTATGCCGGGTATCCGCGGTACATCATACGCTTTAATAGACGGCAATGAGTATGGAAACAAACCTATTTCAGACGAAGACATTATCTTTACACAAACATTCAGTACAGACCTCGGCACATTTACTGAATATAGCGTAAGTGGCGAACAGACTTGGTATGTAGATACAAAATACGGATATGCAATGATAACCGGCTATGTAAACAATACTAACCTCGCCAATGAAGACTGGCTTATCAGTCCTGAAATTTCATTGGAAGGATACACCGAAGCAAAACTAAATTTCGACCACGTAATCAGATATTTTGCAAAACCAAACGAAGAAGCCAATGTATTGATTTCTGAAAACTACACAGAAGGAGACCCTAATAGTGCTACATGGACAGTTCTTCCTACCGAATTTGCGAACTCCGGAGATTGGACTACCAACCGCTCAAACGACATTGACTTAACTCCATATCTCGGTAAAAAAGTCAAAATAGCATTCCGCTATATCTCTACAGCATCAAAAGCCGGAACATGGGAGATTAAGGCAGTAAACGTTATCAACGCCAAAGCCGAAGACCCATATGCAGGAGTAATCTTCCACGAATCATTCACAAAATCGCTTGGACAATTCACTACTCAAAACAATGTATTACCAAGCGGATTAACTGATATTTGGACATTCGATTCAAATTATCAATGTGCAAAAGGAACCGGATTTTCCGGAGGTAAACAAAATGCAGAAGGATATCTCATTTCTCCTGAAATCGACCTTAGCTCCGTTATTTCAGCAACAATGACATTCGAAAATGCCGGAAACTATTTCGTAGACCCAAGTCAAGAACTTACATTATGGGTTACTACAAATAGCTCTGCTACAGCTGTAGATGATACTTGGACTAAAGTGACAATTGACAAATACTCATCAGGAAGCTTTGCTTTCACAACATCAACAGTAGACCTCGGTAATTATTGCGGATCAAAAATAAAATTTGCATTCGGATACTACAGCACTGAAGACATGTGCGGAACATGGGAACTCAGAAACTTAGAGATAAAATAATATCATAACTCATAAAAGAATTTTAGGTGACTTCAAAAAAAAGATTGAAGTCACCTATTTTTTTATCCACATTAAAGTAGTAAATTTGCAAAAAAATAGAAAACATGGCAAATAGCGTTAAAATAGGCGATAAAGTACGATTTATCAATGCAAAAGGAGGCGGAATAGTAAGAAAATTCCAGTCGAAAACCGTTGTTCTCGTTGAAGAAGAAGACGGATTTGAAACGCCGGTACTTATATCGGAAGTAGTAGTGGTAAAAGAGACCGACAAATATAACTTCCCAATTGAAGAAAAAAAGAGCACAAAAGAGGAAGAAGAACTACCCGCTATCAACACTACGGAAAAAGAAGAAGATTATTCATGGGATGAGAATGAAGAGACCCGTGAAGGCGAGGAATTAACTCTATACTTTGCATATATCCCAGTGGAAATCAAACAATTGCAAACTACCGACATGGATCTATATTTGGTTAACGACAGTAATTACTTCATTCGTTTCTGTATACAGACCAAATCGGAAGAAAAATATATCATCAAATACCAAGATATGGTTGAGCCACAAACCACATTATGGCTCGACAAAATATCAAAAGAGAGTGTTAACGACTACGAAGAGATGAAGTTTCAGGCCTTTGCCTACAAACGTACAGCCTTTAATCCAAAACCTGCCATAGACATAACACTTAAGTTAAACCCCGTAAAATTTTACAAACTCCACACCTTTAAAGAGACCGAATATTTCGACAAACCGGCAATGCTGCAAACAATAATTTATCACGACATTTTGGATTTGAACAACACGATAAGTGCGGAAAAGATACAAGAAGCGATAAATTCAAAAGAAGCAGAAGATAGACCAAAAAAGAAACCGATAGAGAAAAGACAAAATAAAAACGACATCATCGAACTCGACCTACACATCAACGAGCTTCTCGAGAATACCAACGGGATGACGAGAAGCGATATGCTCAAATATCAAGTAGCCGAAGCGGAAAAACTCATTAGTAAACACCTCAAGCACAAAGGGCAGAAGATAGTGCTCATACACGGCAAAGGAGAAGGAATACTGAGAGCGGAGATTGAGAAGATGATAAAATACAAATTCAAAAAATGCGAATATCGAGACGCCTCATTCCAACAATACGGATTTGGTGCCACAATGGTGATAATACATTAAAGTTACATCAATTTATACAATAATATGGACTTGCTATTTGCAATAAAAACGAGGATAAAATATCTGCTCCATGCCCGCTATTGGCAAGGACATAGAGTACACTCTCCATACACCTTTGATTTGATTACCAACACCATATATGCACAATATCCCTATTATAGTTTTACAGCAATAGAGAAAATCAGACGAGAATTACTGAGTAATAGAAAAAAAATATCATTAAAAGGAAGGACAACTACAGTAAGTAAAGAGCTCAAGCGAAGCAGTAAATCGCCGAAATACGCACAATTATTACAACGACTTGCCGCCAATAACGACGCAAAAACGATAGTTGAATTAGGCACCAATATGGGAATCAGCACCCTCTATTTGGCATCAAACAACACCAAAGCACGAGTAATAACATACGAAAGAGAGAAGGCATTAACTGCAATAGCAAAAGAAAACATAAATAAGATAGGACTACACAACATAGAGATAATAGAAGGCGATATCGACACTACCCTACCCGCCACGATAAATAGAATAGACGACATCGACCTATTATTCATAGATGCCAACCACACCTACGAAGCCACAAAGCGATATTACGAAACATTCAAATTTCACAAAAGCGACAAAGCCATCTTTGTAATAGACGACATACATTGGTCTCCCGACATGGAAAAAATTTGGAAAGAAATAATATCGGAAAAAGAGGTTCGACTCTCTATCGACCTTTTTAGTATGGGAATAGTAATCTTTAATAACGAATTAAAAAAACAACATTATATAGTTAATTACTTGTAAAATGAAAATTTATACCAAAACCGGAGACACCGGAAAAACATCGTTAATCGGGGGGCAAAGAGAGATGAAAAATCACCCTAGATTAAACGCCTATGGAACGGTGGACGAATTAAACTCCTTTTTAGGATTATTACGTGCAAAAACCGACGAAGAAAAGATAAATAAACTGATTTTTGAGATTCAAAACACTCTTTTTTCCGTTGGAGCGAACCTTGCGACGGACACAACAACTACAAAATTGATGGATTTTGCGAAAATTAATGACGAAAAAATAAGCGAAATCGAAAAAACGATAGATAAAATTCAAGAAAAACTACCCGAAATAAAAAATTTTATCATCTATGGAGAAGACGAATTATCTGCTCTATGTCATGTTTGTCGAGCGATAGCAAGAAGAGCGGAAAGAGAAATAATCACTGTAAATCAAGAATTTAGCATAGATAACAATATTTTAACATATATGAATAGACTATCAGATTTGCTATTTGTTCTCGCCCGCTACTACAGCATAAAAAATAAAAAAGAAGATTTTTTATGGGTAAAAAAATAATTATTTAAAAAAAAAGTATTATTTTTGCGTCTCAAAAGGAGGTGTAGATAAACTACATCAATACGGACGTACCATTTAAACGAAAATGGCATGTAAAAAACAAGGAGAGGGGGTAGCCCCTCGGACGCAAAAAAAGGAGAAAAAAATATGTATTGGACATTAGAACTTGCATCTAAATTAGAAGATGCTCCATGGCCTGCAACAAAAGACGAGTTAATAGACTATGCAATGCGCTCAGGAGCTCCTCTGGAGGTGATAGAAAACCTTCAAGAAATGGAAGACGAAGGCTATGTTTACGACACAATAGAAGATATTTGGCCGGACTATCCAAGCAAAGAAGACTTCTTTTTTAACGAGGAAGAGTACTAAAAACTTTCAATAACGTACAATTTTCATCAAAGTTGAAACGTTATAAAAGTAAAAAGAGAGTTAGAATAACAAAAAAGCATGCGGCACACTAAAATATTATTAGTTATAATACTATTAATTGCCACAGCAAATTTAGCGAAAGCTCAGTTTGATGGGATTTATAGTCAGTACATGCACATGAAGCCGTACTATAATTCCGCAACAATAGGAGAGCAAGAGATGATGAGGGTGTTGATAGCCCAACGGCTACAATGGATAGGCATCAAAAACGCGCCGAAAACCACATTTTTTTCAGCCAACACCCCTTTTAAAATAAAAAAGACACACCATGCTGCAGGCGTGCAGTTTGTAAACGATTTATTTGGAATTTATGCCAATCAGCAAATCAATTTACAATACGCCTATCAATTTAAATTTGAATATGGCACATTGAGTTTGGGCACCAATATCGGTATGCTGAGTATTACATGCAATGGCGACAGCGTAAAAATAGCTGAGAGTGAGTATCATACAGCAGCTGCGAACGACCCGGCAATACCACTTGGCAAGCAAAACGGCATTGGATTTGACATGGGATTAGGCATATATTTCTTCAATCCGACATGGTATGCGGGAATTTCGGTAATGCATATTCCCGGAAGCAAAATCAGGATTGGGGACAAATCATCGTTTAAAGTATACCAAACAATGACGATAACCGGAGGATACAACATCAGAATACCGGACACTGAATATCAGATAAAGCCCTCAGCCTTATTATATTCCGACTTCGTATCATGGCAAGCATATATAAGTTTGATGTTGGACTATAAAGAGAAATTTTGGGGAGGTATTTCATACAGTATCCAGAACGCATTATCGTTTCATTTCGGAGCAGAAATAATAAATGGATTAAACATAGGATATTGTTATGATTTACCAACGTCGATGATGATACGAGCAACGCACGGATCTCATGAAATCTACTTATCTTATGATTTCAGTATAATAAAGAATAACACGAATAAGAAACATAAAAGCATTAGAATACTATAACATGAAAAAGTTTGTTTTAATTACGTTAACAGCTTTGACACTAATGTTCGTCAGCTGTTCAAAACCTAAAGGACAACTTGTAGGTGTATATGACAGTTATAGTCCGGAAGCCACACCTTACGGTATGGTACATATTCCGAGAGGATCCTTTACAATGGGACCGAATGACCAGTCAGTAACATGGGCTGTACAGCCATCACAGAAGACCGTGTCTATAGATGCGTTTTGGATGGATATCACAGAGATAACCAATGGTGAATATCGTCAATTCGTATACTGGGTACGTGACTCTATAGCAAGAACAGAGTTGGCACGTATGGAGGTAGACGTATTGGGAGTTGAACCTGATCAAGCCAAATATTTTAAACTTCGTTACGATCCGTACAACGAAGCGGCAGATCCTGACACCATTTTGAACTGGAAAACAAAAATTCCATGGAATGCAAAATGGACATTTGAAGGAGATGAAGAGACCAATGCGGCATATTTGGCAGTAAACAAAGTATTCTTCCAATCGGCAGACAAAACCAGTCACCGCCAATTGAATTCACACATTATGAACTACAGTTACCAATGGGTAAACTACGACCAAGCAGCACTGCCGGGTAACTCATTCAATGTTCGTACCGGAGGATACAATGACAATGCAAAAATCCGTATTGACAGTGCTTTTATGAGAAACGGCAGAATTGTTGATACTGTAATAATTAAACCATTGCGTAACAGAGGAGACCTCATTGCACGCAAGATTATCAACATCTATCCGGACACAATGTGTTGGATGACAGAGTACACATACAGTTATAACGAGCCTGCAATGCAGAACTATTTTGCACACCCAAGTTACGGACAATTCCCTGTTGTCGGTATCACATGGGAGCAAGCACAAGCATTCTGCTATTGGAGAACAAACTTATACAGAAGCATAGGTAAATTGCCAAGAGCCCAAGAATACCGTTTACCAACAGAGGCTGAGTGGGAATATGCAGCGAGAGGCGGACGTCACAATGCACAATACCCATGGGGCGGACCATATGTACGCGACAGCAAAGGATGTTTCATGGCTAACTTCAAACCGATGCGCGGTAATTATACTGAAGACGGATACTTATTGCCATCAAGAGTTGGATCTTACGACCCTAACGATTATGGATTGTATGATATGGCAGGTAACGTATCAGAATGGATTGGTCAAACATACGACCCTACATTGAATACCTTTACACATGACATGAACCCTAATTACGATTACAAAGCAAGAGGTGAAGATCCTAAAGTGATGAAACGTAAGATAATCAAAGGCGGTTCATGGAAAGATGTGGGAGCATACTTACAATGCGGTATGAGAGACTTCGAGTATCAAGATAAATGCCGTCCTTCAATCGGATTCCGTTGCGTAAGAAGTTTCATTGGAGATTAAAAATTAAACAACAAACTCTATAATTAAAACACTAACTAAAAATCTAATTAACTATTATGTCAGAAAAAAGATCATTTGACGAAGTATGGAACTCACCAAAAGTAAAACGTATCATTGGTGCAGTGTATTCATTAGGAGCATCTGTAGTAATCATCGGTGCGATGTTTAAAATTCTTCACTTACCGGGCGCAGGAGTTACACTTGGTATCGGTATGGTTACAGAGGCTATCTTGTTTGCCATCGGTATATTCGATGCACCACACGTTGACTATCATTGGGATCATGTATTCCCTGCTTTAACAGCCAAAGAGCCAAATCCACTCAACTACAATGGAACAATAGGTGGAAACGGATTGAGCGGTGGCGGAAATTTTGGAGGTCCTATGCTTCCGGGAATGGAAAAATTATCAGAATCAGAGGCCAAATCACTTACAGAAAGTATCAAGAACATGAGTGAAACAGCTGCACAATTAGCAAACATCAGCCGAGTAGCAGGATTAACTGATTCTTACGCAAGCAATCTTAACAAAGCATCAGAAGCTGCAGCTTTATTTGCAGAAAAACAGACCAAATTAGACGAAGCATCAAACTCATTGCTTAGTTCTTATAGCGGTATTGCATCAAATATGGCATCAGCACAAGATAACACTAAGGCATTTGCAGAGAGAGCAAGTGAGCTCAGCAAAAACCTTGGATCTATCAATACAGCATACGAATTACAATTAAAAGGAATTCAAAGTCAAGCATCTGCAATAGAATCACAAAATGCGAAAATCAATGCAGTAACTACTGAGTTTGAGAAATTACAAAGCGCAGTAAATGCATCTGCAAAGAATATGGACGCATATAGAACAATGACAGACCAACTTGCTAAGAACATTTCTGATCTTAACAACGTATATGGTAACATGTTAAATGCCCTCAAAGCATAATTGTTTTAAGTAATTCTATTAAACTAAACCATTAAAATAAAAAAACGATAAAATGGGTGGTGCTAAGAATTGTCCGGAAACCCCGAGACAGAAAATGATTGGAATGATGTATTTGGTGCTTACAGCGATGTTAGCACTGAATGTATCCGCCGACATTCTGAATGGTTTTTCTATGGTTGATAATAGTTTGCTTAACTCAATCAGAAATGCAAACATTAGAAACGAAGGATTACATGACGACATGCAATACCTTTATGAACAAAACCCACAGAAAGTAGGCGAATGGCTTGAAAAATCAAAAAGAGTGAAAGAAGAGTCTGACAAAATGTTCAACCTTCTCCAAGAATTCAAAACCGGCATTATTAGATTAGCAGATGGAAAAGAAGCTGATACTGCAGGAATTGTAATTGTAAAGAAAGACAACTTGGATGTAGCGGGACAATATGCCGAACTCAGTACAACAGGAGCAAGAGGACAACAACTCAAAGACGCAATAAAGGACTATCGTTTATTTGTAGAGGAGATGTTTGACAACGACAGCAACAAAGTACAGATTTACGAAAGTATGTTCAATACCGACCCTTCAGAAAACTCACACGGAGAAGTTGTGGATTGGGTGAATGCGACATTTGAGTCTATGCCTGCAGTAGCAGTAATCACAATGCTATCAAAATATCAAAGTGATGTTCGAGCAACAGAAGCTGAGCTCATCAACTACTTCAAGAGTAAAACCGACGCCGGAGACTTCCGTGTTAACAAGATTACAGCGAAATTAATTCCTGTATCAAAACACGTAATTCAAGGAGGAAGATACCATGCAGAGATAGCATTGATGGCAGTGGATACGACAAAAGTACCAGAGTACTATTTGAATGGAAATAAATTGGATACATGTATTGTTGACTTTGCATGCGGAAGCATCGGTACATTCCCGATAAAAGGACAATTGGAATTAACCGACCAATACGGAGAGAAACAAGTATTCCCATTTGAGGATGAATATTCAGTAGGAGCTCCGAGTGCAACAATAGCCAATGTTGACATGAACGTAGTATACCGCGGATACAAAAACAAGATGGAAATTTCCGTACCGGGAATATCATCAGACAAATTAAGAGTATCAGCACAAGGCGGAACTATAGTAAAAGAAGGACAATATTACATTTGTACACCAAGTGCAGCTTCAGAAATTGTGCTTACAGTATCTGCAGAGGTAGAAGGAAGAGTACAAAGTATGGGTAGCAGCAAGTTCAGAGTAAAAACATTGCCAAACCCGACAGCCTTCTTGTCAATCAACGGAGAGAGTTGGTTACCTGGCAAAAGCAAAGTTACACGTAACCAAATCGTAGAAGGTACAATGATAGCTGAATACGAAGATGGTATGTTGAATGCCAACTTTAAAGTAACCGGGTTTATCTTGTCAATATCCGACGGTAAAGGTGGATTCAACTCATCTCCATCAAACGGTAATAAGTTCACCGACGATCAACAACGCAGATTAAGAAACTTAAAACCGGGCACAAAAGTACTTATTGAAAACGTTAAATTTACAGGACCAAAGAGTGGAACATTGGCATTCCCACCAATCACTCTTCCATAACATAACTTAGTTTAACCCAAAGTAGAGCAATCTACTTTGGGCAAACTAAAAACAACAACAAATAAAAAACAATAAGGATATGAATTGCAAAAAATTAGTTTTAACGCTCATAGTAGTAGCAATAGCATCTATAGCCAACGCACAAAAAGAGATACCGGACAGTACAGAAATATTATTCGATGCAAACGGTAGTTTTACACGTGTAATAGCAACTCCGGAAGATGTAAAGGCTAAAATAATAAAAATCAACCCATTGATTGATGATGTAGTATGGCGTAAGTCAGTATTAAGAGTAATTGACTTGCGTGAGCAAATCAATCGTCCTTTGTATTATCCTAATGAAGATATAGATGAAGATACACAAAAGAATTTATTCTCTATCATATTTTATAACTTCCTCACCGGAAAATTAAAAGGATATAAATCTCAAACTAATGAGTATGCAACATTTGTACCAAAATTTACAAAAGAGAACGAGATTAATCCGGATAGTTTCGGTATCTTAAGTTTGGGATCAATGCCATATCGTGAGACAATATATGATAAAATCAATTGGCTTACACAGGGAATAGTAAAATACTACATCCAAGAGGTTTGGTATTTTAACAAAACAACATCAACAATGATGTGTAAGATTATGGCGATTGCACCTGTATATGATGAGAAATACGGACAAGATACAGAAATACACTCAGGAACATGGTTCTGGTTTCCATTTGACAATTTAAGACCATTGCTCCAAGCGGAGTATATGAAATTAACAGGAAGAAATATTGCACCGTTAGTAAATTTCGACGATTTCTTCACAACACGTCAATTTAATAGTTACATTATAAAAGACTATGACATGAAGAGTCGAGATATAGATGAAATTAGTGATGATGCAGTATTTTTGAAACAGATGCAAGACGAAATCGAAGGAGAGATACTCAACTTCGAACAAGATCTTTGGAACTACTAAAAAAATAATAATAATTATCAGCGAAAAATCATGAAAAGAGTAATAATTAGCATCATTGCGTTGAGCATATTATTTGGAAACATATATGCAAAGACGGAAAATGATAGCACGAAGAACGAGAATACAAAGACAAGTAAAACAACGAAAGCAAAATTCAATCACTGGTCAATAGCTGCTAACGTCGGATTTGGTATGCTTGACGGAGATAGGGCAACAAAAATGCACCAAATCATTCCACAAGCAGGAGTAGACTTAGCAGTAGGAGCAAGTGTTGAATATATGATAAATCCGGTATGGGGTTTTTACTTGCAATACAACTACCTACCATATAAAGCGGAGAAAGTAAAAGTTGTAGATGGTTTAGCTCATGAAGCAACAGTAAACGGAACTATTAACTTACTGAACTTATTTCACGGCTGCCGCAGAAGCGGAAAATGGAATTTATATTTCAATTTTGGAGCCGGAGCTTCTTTCTACAAAGCAAGAGTTTCGGATGTTACAGGCGGAGATGTTGCAGAATCAGAAGTTGGTTACGATGAATTAGCATATTGTATGACGTTTCCTCTCGGAGTATCTGTAGAATATGCCCCATTAAAATGGTTATCTATCTATATGGCAGCAGATTATCGCATACATACAGAGGATGACTTTGACGGACTTTTCAATGAGATAGGCAATATGTTCCCTGATAATATCGGCAATTTGGGAATAGGTGTAAGATGGCTTATAGGCGGACAGAATGCCAATAGACCTCATGTAAAAACAATGACGTTATGCGAAGTTAACCCTCGAATGGGAGGAAAAGATAATGACAACAGATTAGACGAGTTAGAGAAGCGTGTAGCAGCATTGGAGAATAAGATAAACGACGAGATAACACCTGCTATAGATACATTAAATTCTGTAGTTTTTGCAAAAGACTCAGATGGCGATGGAGTTCCTGACTCAAGAGACAGACACCCAAATACACCGGACGGAGCATTTGTAAACTATTACGGAGAACCGTTTACTGCAGATCAAATCAGTAAGATGATGGGAGGATTGGATGGTAAAGATGGTAAAGATGGTGTAAGTTATTTCCCATCTATATACTTCGACCACAACTCAACATTCCTCACAAATTACAGCAATTCTATCATTGCAGACGTTGCAAGAAGATTGTTTAATGATGAAAGTTTAACATTGACTATCACGGGATATTGCGATTATACCGGAACAGAGGGTTATAACGAAGGATTAAGTAACCGTAGAGCTCAAACGGTTAAAGATGTTTTAGTGAACAAGTATGGTATTTCTGCTAACAGAATTAACACTGTAGGTAAAGGAAGAACCAAAGGACCTAAAGACAGCTTTATGCCGAACAGAAGATGTGATTTTGAGTTCAACAAAAAATAATTATAGAGTTGTTAGAAAATAGTTTGTTAGATCAAACAAAGAGGAGGAATATTGATTTGAATCAACATTCCTCCTCTATTTTTTTATATCTAAATAGAATGAATTAGTAAAAGGAATAGAAAAAAAATAAATTATAATCTTAGGCACACCTGCTATACCATCATTTCCGGACATTATAACAGAGTCTGCGAAATTCGTTACACACAATAGAAGTAGCAACGGCAACATTAAGCGATTCAGAATAAGATTTACCCAACGGGTAATCCGGTATATACAACCTATTAGAGACCAAATCGGCTATATCTGAAGAGATACCATTACCTTCATTACCCATAATGATTACACCAAAATCAGTCAACTTAGCATTATAAATAACCTCACCATCGAGAAAAGTACCATAAAGAGGCCAATTATAAGAAGCAGCAATGGCACAAAAATCCTTTAGATTTATATAATGAATATTAACATTACAAAGAGCCCCCATTGTGGCTTGTATCGTTTTAAAATTATAGACATCGACAGTAGTTTCGGAACATACAATATCATTAATTCCAAACCAATCGGCAATTCGGATAATCGTGCCCAAATTACCCGGGTCTTGCACCGAATCAATAGCAAGAATCAATCTTTTTTCTTTAAAAAAATCAGGGGAAAGAGGATTGGTAAAATATTCGGATTGATTCAAAGAATTTAATACCTCTTTTTGATTTCGAGAAGCAGGGGATAGAGGATTGGTAAAATATTCGGGATGATTCAGAGAAGTTAATACCTCTTCTTGATTTCGAGAAACTGTGGATAAAGGATTGGTAATATTTGTAATAGGATTTGAA
>SAMEA3663026__coassemble_347_pt1 | contig 32986 bp, 25 predicted proteins | sample SAMEA3663026__metabat2_low_PE_015 | metagenome-assembled genome bin SAMEA3663026 (sample SAMEA3663026) | pig gut metagenome | biome: pig gut; feature: pig-associated habitat; material: faeces | place: France | collected 2012
AATCTATGTGTTAGATTTCATTTGCAAAGGTACTGTTTTTTTTTTTTTTTTTTTACGTTGCACTTTATTCGGTATTTTTTTTATCTTTATTTTGTTTGTTTTTTTTAAATATTTTATTTACTTTTGTTTTTCGAAAAGATGTTCTTTTTTGCTATTCTATTTTTATTAGACTTTTGATTCATCCTAGTTAAAAATGCAGATGTATTTAAAGTTAATATCAACGATGTTTATTATGTATATTAATTAAGGTTTAATTATTATGAGAATAATTATTTTTATGTTGCTGTTTGTATTTGCCAATTCATGTTTTGGTAAAATATGGTATGTTAAAGAGGGAGGGGCAGGAGTTAAAGATGGCTCTTCTTGGTCGAATGCTGCAGAAGATATTTCCGATCTCTTGCAAAATCCTTATATTAATCCTACTACAGTTTGGAGTAGTCAAGGAAGATTAAAACCATCTCCTGATGATACGATTTTTGTAGCTTGTGGAGTGTATTCTCCCATACAAATTTGGTGCCCAGATGATTACGTTGTCAATTATAGAACATCTTATCGTGGAAGAATTCATATTTATGGTGGTTTTAAAGGTAATGAATCTTGTTTAAGCGATAGACAAAGTTGGTCAGATTATCCTTCTATATTAGACGGACATAATCATTATTATTGTATATGGATTGAAAATCAAACTTTATCTCATAGGCAGGATAATAAAGATATTGTTATTGATGGTTTTACTTTACAAAATGGATATGGAGAAGGAGCAGCTATTAGACTAGTTCATAATAATGTGTTATTTTCAAATCTTAGAATTATTAATAATATTGGTAGTCCGATTTTGCTTTTTGAAAATTCAGGAAATGATTTTTATGATCGTTATAACGGTGAAATTCTCTTATATAATTCTGTAATATCTAGAAACAAAATCGTGAATGATGGTTTTAATACAATTCCGGAAAATTTAATTAGTTTGAGTTCTTCAAAAGTTAATTTTGTGAATACAACTATAGTGGAAAATTCTCATAATACTACGGGATATACTGGCTATTTCGGATTTTATTTGTACAATCATTCACATTTAAGTGTTTTAAATTCGATTATTTATAATAATACATTTGATAGAATGGCTTCTTTTGATTTTTTTAATAATCAAAATTTGCTAGAGTTTGCCTATTGTGATGTTCAGAATTCCGGGGGTAGTTCCAATTGGAATTTAAGTGTTGCAATAGATAGTGGGTTTAATATTGATAAAATACCTTTATTTATAGATACACATAATTTGGAATATGGCATTTCAAAGTCCAGCCCTTGTTATAATGCTGGTAATAATTTCTTGTATTATTCTTTGTTGCAAGGGTTTCAGACTTCATTGAATTTCTTTTGTAATTTTGATTTTGATGCAAATAATAGAATCTATGATGGAATTATTGATATTGGTGCTTATGAATTTTTTCCTAGTATCAATTCTGTTCAAAGTAATTTGAATTCTTTTGATGAGGAAGGTAAATATTTTATACAAAACGAAGATGTTATATCAATAGATGATGGTATAGATTATGACATTATAAAAGTTTTTGACGTTTCAGGAAGGTGTATTTATTCAAATACAAATAGAATATTTCAAATAAAAATTCCTACAGGTTGTTATTTTTTATATATGATAAAAGATAATCAAATTGTTTGCTTTAAAAAAATATTAATTAATTAAATATGAAAATATGAAGAATTTTAGTTTTAGTATTTTATTCGCTTTTCTTTTTATTGCCCTCTTTGCAAGTTGTGATAATGAGTATAATAACCTAAATAAAGGTAATGGCATTTTTTATTATGGTTTAGATAATGAATTAAGAGGATTCTATGGCTTTTTAAAAGGAGAACAATATTATTTTGAAGATCATAAAGATTATAAAGTTTGTAATATTTCTACTCATTGTATTGATGGAGATGATGTTTATTTACTTACAAATGAAATACATAATGGAGATTCTTGTAGAGTGGTAAGAAAAAATGGTAAGATTCTTTATAAAGATAAAGATCTTCCTAATGGTATTTTCTTTGTTTATAATGGTAAGTTGAGAATTTATTCTAAATTTAGAAATGATTCTATACCTGCTGCGTATTATTATAAGCCTTATTATTGGGAAGATGGTCAATGTTACGATGTAGTTTTAGAAACTCCAACGTTTGTGTCCATACCTCTTTTTGCTCAAGTAGAACAGTTGAAAAATTTTAATGGAAGCATCTATTATTTTGGATATATACTATATGCAAATGGAAAAACTACTTGCGTTTGGAAAGATGGTAAATTAATTTCTTATTACGACCCTACAAAAAATTCTTCACTCTCTGCCAAAGGTTTTTATATAGATAATGATGAAAATATTTTTATGTTTAGAGATATAGAAAAGTATTATGATGATAAAAATGGAAATACTTATCCTTCTATTGCGGCTATTTTTAAAAATGGAGAATTATTAAAGGCTTTTTATGATGAGAATGTAATGACGTCATATTCCAGATATTATAAAACATGTGCTTGTGCTCTTTATTCCTATAATAACGATATATATTTATCGTATTTGGAACATCCGAGTTTTTTAAATTACATCAATGACTTGGTTGTTTTGAAAAATAATGATGAAGTGTGCAGAGTGTCGTGTGAATTTTTTCATCATATGTTAGTATATAAAGGTAATATATATTCTTGCGTTTCTTTTTATACATCTACTCCTGAATACGTTGTCGCTTTTTTTGAAAACGATAATCCAATAAAAATGCTTGCAATGCCTCAAAATCAATCTATAATGATTTCCGGTATGTTTGCGATTCCTTAATTAATAATTAGTTTCAGATAGTAAGAATCGTGAAATTTATGTTTTATTATTGTAATTTGGATAGAATAAAAATATGTTAAATTTATATTCGGCTCATTGCTATTCAAGATAAATATTATATCTTTGCAGTGAATTTAAAATTGTAATCATTACAAATTTAAATCTAATTTAAAATGAAGAGTACGGTAGAATATTTGAAAGAAAAGGGTATAAGACCTTCGGCCCAGAGAGTGGCAATCATGAAATATCTATTGGAAAATATGATACATCCTACAGTAGATGATATTTACAATGGAGTGTTGCCTTATATGCCTACTTTAAGTAAAACTACCGTATATAATGTGCTTAAGCATTTAGAAGAAAATGGGGCATTACAATCGTTGACTATCGACGATAAGAATGTACGGTATGATGCGGATGTAAAGTCACATGCACATTTTAAATGTCAATGTTGCGGAAAGTTATACGACCTTAAGCAGCCGGATATCTCACCACTATCCGGGATAAATGATTTTGAAATTACAAATATGCATCTTTATTGTTGGGGTTTGTGCCCGAAATGCAAATCAGAAAAAGCCTCATCCAACAAAGATTTTTAATAACAATAATAAAAATAATTACGACTATGAAAAAATTCATTTGTACAGTATGCGGTTATGTACACGAAGGTGATACCGCTCCGGATTTTTGCCCACAATGCAAACAACCAAAAGAGAAATTTAAAGAACTCGTAGAGTCAGAAAGTCTTCAATTTGTTACAGAGCACGAAATCGGTGTTGCTCGTGGCACAGGAGAAGAGATGATTAAAGACCTTAACGCTCACTTTATGGGAGAAGCTACAGAGGTAGGTATGTATCTTGCAATGAGCCGTCAAGCAGATCGCGAAGGTTATCCTGAAATAGCAGAAGCTTTCCGTCGTTATGCTTTCGAAGAGGCTGAGCACTGCGCTAAATTTGCCGAGCTCCTTGGTGATGTTGTTTGGGATACTAAAACAAACCTTGAAAAACGTATGAATGCTGAGGCAGGTGCTTGCGCTGATAAAATGCGTATCGCTCGTAATGCTAAAGCTGCTAATCTTGACGCTATTCACGACACAGTACACGAAATGGCTAAAGACGAAGCTCGTCACGGTAAAGGTTTCGAAGGCTTATACAAACGTTATTTCGGAAAATAATAAGTCAGTATAATTATAAATTTTTTTTACAACGGAGTTGCGACCTATATTGTCTCAGCAGTAGTCGCTCCCGTAGTTTATATTAATTATTTATAGTTAGTGTAAAAATAAATTTAAAGGTATGCTAAAAGAAATTTTGGCATACCTTGTTTTTTGTATATTTGATGTAGTTTGATTAAAATTCATTGGGTATCAAACCGAAGCACTACTTGTGAAAGAGCGTCAGGATGTAATCATCGCACATCAAGCATGGCAGGCAAAGCAGGTGAAAACAGCATAAAAGAGAAGTCGGTTGTCCTTGATAACTCTTGGGCAACCGACTATAATTAAGGTAGAGATAGAGTTACCTTGTAAATGATTTAAATCATGGTTGAGAATTAACGCACTCTTCAACATCCTTGATTAGTTGACATGTTTGTGGATCAACCATACACAAATCCGAGAATTTTATATTTATAGGGATTGTCTTTAGCGTATATGATGAATTCCCCATATACATTTGATAACATGCTATTTTTAGTTTAGATGCTAAATATATAAGTCGCATTTTGTTCTCTATAGATATTCTACAACCAAGATATATAGCCTTGACACACCCTTTAACTTTCCTTTTATTATTAGAGGAATCTGTTGTATGTACTACTAGCCTAATTTCTTTTTCATGTTTAAAACTAATGTGTTTATGGCTAATCAGGTCAGCTAATTTGATATCAAGATTATCACCTTCTTTGATGGGCTCAGCATATGACTCAGTATATTTAATAGGCATCCAAACATTTTCCTGAATGTTATTACTTTTTGAATCGTATTGCTTGAATCCATCGAAAATATGTGCATCGTATTCGATACAGAAACCTTTGTGCTCATCAGCATGGTGAGTCCACATAAGATGATTGTTATAAATAATACTTTTGTCTCCAGCTGATAAACAACATACTGATCTTCTTCCTAATTTCTCGTCAAAACTATCAGTAATTTTTTCATCTATCTCATATCGCCCCTCAAATATATCATTTAATTTATTTAATTGAGAGAAATAGATTGTTTCGTTTTGGAGTCCTTCAAAATTCAAGTCATTACATTTTCTAAATTTAAAAATATTCATAGTGTTTAGTTTTTAAATGTATTTATTTTTAGCATATTACAAAGTAATAAATCACCTTTATCGTCGCGTAAATGCATACCATTCCCTTCACAATATCTCCACATTTTACATGATGTACAATCGCCATATTTAATCCAATACTGATCTGCCACATTGTTATTGTTGACAAAACATCTTACATTATTTGCCAATATCTTCAATACGAGCATCTTTTTGTCACTGGCAGATATTGTTGCCCACACAGAACTTGTTATATCTTTCCCATAGAACTTAATATCACAATTTTCTGATGTACCAATTTTTATTGTATCCATAATGTTAACCTCCAATATATGAGATGTTATAATATTGACACCGATATATTCAAGCATCGCAAGTGATTTCTCACTTGCGATAACATGAAATTACAAATTCATTTTCTCTCTAATCTCAACAGGTATAGCATTCTTATTTACTACAATATCTGTAGTTTTATATCTAACATAAGATTTGCTTACATACCATACTCCATTGTATGGACCAGCGTCACCCCATGAGTTTTTTACCATGTAATACTCCGTACCATTTTGGTCTTTCGCTTTTCCATATATGTGCATTCCGTGATCATCCGTTGTTGAGTAATCATCAAAACCTTCCTGACGAAGTTCTTGAGTAATCTCTAATTCGGGGCATGGCGTTTGTGTATATAAAGGTCTGCCATTTACTTCTGCACTACCAATCCAACGTGCCTCGTCACTACCTTGTATTGTTTTGGTTACATCAGGAACGACCGCAATACCAGCTCCTGTAAAGCCATCCTCACTAACATCACTTGCCCATGCAACAGTATATCCATTATCAATAGCATTGTCTATAATGGCAATCATATCGTCCAATGGCACATTGTAAGCAGTGCGGCCTCTCCAATTATCAGGGACCTCAATAACCATTGTCTCATAAAATGGATGGTGCATCCATGAAGAAATGTCAACATAATCATTTAAGTCAATACCTAAAGATTCCATATAAGACTTCGGTGTATATTTCTTCTCATTAACAGTAAAGGTCTCAGGAATTTTGCCCAGATATGCAGCTATCATATCTCTAAACCCTGTCTTCCATGCTTTTGAAAGTTTTTGATTAGGATTTTTAATCAAAGCGGATACGATTCCTTTTAAAATCTCATCCATTTCAAAATGCATATGTTGGGTTGTTCCATAATTCAACCCTTTCATTTCACTTTCTGGAACAATACCATATGTTTCCAACACAGTTAGAACATCGCTAAAAGAACTACCAGGGCCGAAATTTAAGTGTCCGTGCATTCTTACATATTTAAGTGCTTTATCATAATATGCATTTGACACTACAAACATTTCACTTAAATCACATTCTTCACCTGTTGCTCTCATTATTTCTGACTCAAAAAAAGAGATTCCGCTAAAACACCAGCAAGTGCCACTTGATGCTTGGTTTTTTATTGAGGTAATTGGATTTTCAATAATAGTCTCGAATTTATAAGGCTCAATCTTTGTTCCTTTATCCTTTTTTTGTGCAAAAGATGGTATTGATAATAAAACCAATGCAAAACCTAAACATATAATCTTCTTCATAATGATTCTGTATTAAGTCGGCAGATGGTAACAACCACCTGCCTACATGATTAATTTATATAACTTTGAATGTCTTACTACCTAAACAATAATCGTTGTACCATACCTCATACCGATATGTTCCAATGCCCCATTGCCCTGCATTATTTGATCCCCAACCCGAAAGTTTAACTGTTTGATTTGAACTACCATTAATAGTTACGCTATAAGAAAAAGTGCAATCTTCTGGCGAGGAAGACGTGTTTCTCTGCAAAACATTATCTTTATATAATTTAACATATACTGTATAAGTACCAGAAGTTTTAAAGGGTTTAATAGTAATACGCGGCTTCAAATATTTAGTTTTGAAATCATAAATTGTGGAACCGTAATCTTGAATTATATTTCCATTATAATCCACATTTGCGACTTCCATTTTTGTGACAATAAAGGGAATTTCAGAAATGCTGTACGAACATGATGCTGAAGATACCGTTCCTACATTTTTACATTCATCTAGGAAATCGGATTTTACGCTATCTATATTTCCTTTCAGTTTATAAAATGCCGATTTAACTGGTTCCGCATTTCTCACATATAGTTCAGCTACAATACCAAATGATTTATCAAAGCAAAGGACTTTTACTCCTTGATGGAAGTTCAATTTCGTTGAAGCCTTTGCAATTGTTTCTGCTGAATATTCGTCAGGATTGCTAAATGATCTAAACAAGACAACATACATCGGATTCTTATCAGTTTTTGAAACACTAATGTAATATGGCTGACCTTCAGACTTAAATTTTATATCTCCCTCAGAATCCAATTCAGGCATAAATCCTTCTTCTTTTAAGAAATTAAACAAATCTGTGCGAAGAGCAAGTTGTTCACTATTAAACTCTGAATCGCTTTGGGCTAATGATATGCTAGGCAATATCAAAAGTCCCAATACTAATGTTATAATCAATCTTTTCATTTTTTATTCGCATTTAGTTATCTGCTAACGGTTGACAATTCTCTACCTTTACTATCTTTTAATATGCCTTTTACAGTAACATTCTTTGGAAGCTCTAACTGCTGCTTAACATACTCAGTAAATGCAGTGAGAAGTTGCTTGTAAGCATCAATCATTGAACTTGCCATGTCATATTTTGATTTAGGCGCAACCATTACAATCTCAACTCTTGACGAGCCAATAACTTTAGCTGATTGGATAACCAAGTTTCCTGCGTCTTCTCCCAAATCTAATGGTAATTCATCAGCAAAATCAGACACATCTTTCTGCCAGTTCGTTACTTTTACCCAGCTACCATTGATATTCTGTTCATGTAACAGCATTTTACCCGCAGCACTGTAATATTTACGATCAAGAATACTATGGTCTTTATTATATGCAAAAACAACTTTATGGAAACCCGCAGAACAGTCAATAGGTTTGCCAGTCTTACCAAAACAAGCTTGTTCAATACAGAGATCATTTTCATCATATTTATGTACTTCCTTGTGATAGCCATTAATGAGCATTGGCTTCTCGGTGACATCAAAATATGAGATGCTTTCCGTATTATTATTTGTATATGTCCTCACGACTTTGTGATAACCATCTTTACAAAGCATTCGTTTCTCCTTATTATCGAAATATGCAGTCCATAAAACATTGCCTTTATTATCATATTCTTGTTTCATGTAAGACCATCCTGTTTGAGGGTTCATGATTAAGTTACCCTTACCATCACATGAAGCTACATAAACCATATTTCCCCATTTGTCATAATCACACACTGCTTCTGGCACCATCACTTTGGGGTCTGTAGGAATTCCATTTTTATCAAAATAGAAATTCTTTATTGTCCTTCCATATTGGTCGTATTCTATAGTGCGAATTGAATAATGGCCATCATTATCTCCATAATAAATAGTTGGCTGATTATTCTTGTCAAAATATGACACCTTGACAACTTGTCCCTTTTCATCAAACTCAGAACGCTCAATGCAATAGTTGTGATTTGAGTAGGATGTTAATTCTCCCTTTGTATTATAATAACAAGTTTCTATACACTGATTTCTATTGTTGAACTTTTGAGTATACTTGTGAATATTATTTGAGTTTGTCGTGGGTTTTCCTTCTGCGTCAAAAACAGCGAATTCAATAAGATTATCTTTGTCATCATATTCATAACGAACCATTAATCTTCCTTTTGCCATTTTTTGATCGATACCAATAGGGAATTCCTCTATGATGTTACCATGATCATCTCTCTTGTAGTTATTGCCTGCTATACCGTCAACAAGCACAAGTTCATTTTTAACATCATAATATCTATAACTTAGCATATGACCTTTATCATCATATGTATATGCTTTTTGTGCAAACCCGATATAACCTTTTGTAGGTTTATTGTCTTTATCAAAAAATTGTCTAAGAACCTCGTTGCCATTATCATCATATTTATATTCAGTAATAGCAATTCCTTCACCACTAAGAGTCAAATCCCCTTCTTCATTATAGAATAATGTTTTTGTAATATTACCTCTAACATCACGCTCATACACAGCAGTGCAGATATTATTGTTATCCAAAGTAGGCTGAAGATCCGTACCAAAATATGACTCTTTGATCAAATCTCCCATAGCATTATATTCACGATTAATACCTGCAATACCATTATTCAATTCACAAGGCTCTCCATCTTCACCGTGGAAGATGATTTTAACCATGTGTCCTAATGAGTCATATTCGGCTTTGAGACCTGCATATCCCTCAGCATTGGCAACCAGTTCATTATTGACATTGTAGTTCCATCTTTCAAGTTCGTTACCTCTTTCATCTGTAACAATCTTAATATAGGCATTACCCTGGTTTGTGGCACATGCTTTACCATCGGCATCCATAAATGTAATCTTATTGAAGAAGCCATATTCATTACACTCATATGCAATCATAGCTCCTCCTTGTAATGTAGAATACTCAACATTACCATCAATACCTATGAATGTTTGTTTACGAGTAAAGCCTTTATCGTCAAATTCAACTAAACAACCAGCACAGCCCTGTCTACCTGGAAGCATAAGTTGTCCTTCTGAATTTTTGAAATACTGGGCAGTAAGATTTCCATATTTGTCGTATACATTCTCGCATATTCCAGTTCCTTCTGTGTCATCCAATGCTGGCTGTCCGTCTATAGTTTGATAAACTGACTTAATCCAATTATCATTCTCATCATAATAGAAGAGCTTCTTACCCATACCCCATTTAGTAGCTTTAGGAGAACCATCATAAGCAAGATACATTTCCTCTATAACTCGACCCTTTTCATCTCTTACATATTGTTTACCATAAATGCCGTGAGCATCACTTACATAGATATTCTGAAAACTTGCATAACGAAGTGTTTTAATATAACCATTCTCATCGTATTCCAACAAGTATCTTGAAATCTTACCTCTATTTTGATTAGAAGCAAAAGCATCTACATAACCAACAGTTTCACTACCGATTGTTTTTTCAGTTCCGTATTCGTCATTGAATTGGAATATAACAGATTGTTTCCATACATTGTCTGTATTTAGTCTTTCATTGTAGGATTTTATATACAAAACTTGACCATTGTTATCCATAACCTTAGCTCTACTCAAATGATTGTCGTCATTATAATAGAACATAATATCAATAGGTCTTTCATATCTTTCTGACTCTGTATCAGGAATAATTGTACCTAAGCTATTAACATGCGATACTCTTTGCAGTTTATAGTTTTTGTACTCAAATCGATACATTCTATGAGTATGCTCACGATCAGAAGATGAGATTTTGCCAATACCCTGTGGAATACTCCATTGTTCAACATAATCCTTGTAATATGAGATTTTTACTCGATTATAATCCCAAATAAAGAACACACCAAATACCACTACAGCAGCCACAGCAGCGATCATCGCCTTTACACCCTTTGATATTTTAGGTGGATATATGGCATTATGAAGAGCTTTCTTAAATTCCAGACATGACTGATATCTTGATTCTGCCTTTTTGTTTGTAGCTTTATCAACAACAGCCTGAACTTTGTCAGAAACATACTTGTAATATGTCTTCATTCTTGGAAGGCTGTCCTCTACAACATGCTTGTAAATTTCATGTTCAGTTAAGGTTGTTGTATCATACGGAGGATTTCCTGTTAGCATCTGATGCAACAATACACCCAAAGAATAGATATCTGATCTTTGATCTAAACTTTCACCCTTAACCTGCTCCGGACTCATATAGGACGGCGTACCCATAATGACATCCTTATCTTTAGATTCACCGCCTTCATCTAAAAGAGCTGCAATTCCAAAATCTAGAATTTTTGGAGTGCCTTCGTTTGTTATTATGATATTAGATGGCTTGATATCTTTATGGATAATCTTATGCTTGTGGGCATAATCAAACGCATCCAATAATGGCTCAAAGAATGAACATATCTTTTCCTCAACTATCAACCCTGATACATTCTTTATATAGTCTTCCAAACTATGACCATCTGCATACTCCATAATGAGATATATACTGCCAGCTTCATCAATGTGGTAATTGATGAAATGTACAATATTAGGATGGTTCATTCTGGCTAACCTATCAGCTTCTTCTGCAAGTCGTTGGCGAGTAAAATCATTAATCATGTTGCCGTTAATAACCTTAATGGCAACTTTTTGTTGTTTGATATACTTGTGTTCTGCCAAGTATACGCTACCCATTCCTCCTTTGCCAACTAAGGAGACGATGGTGTAGTTCAAAATTTCTTTCCCGATCATATAGAGATGTATTTTAAGAATTTGACATTTACATAGTTAATCCACTTATAAATCCAATTACAAAACTTATTGCAATACTTATCCAAGCAATATTTGCAGCTTGTTTTGCTTTATAGTTAGCAGTATCCTTCCATACAAAATAGAGGATAAAGCCGATTATAGGGAATAGGAACGACAATATTCCCCAACCAGCACCTATCGACTCCTCTTGTTTAACTGGGACTTGGCCTACTATAGTTTCATATTCATATGAATTATGATGACCCTGCACCTTTATTGGCGAATTAGGCAACAACATTAATATCTGAGCCCATGGTAAAGGTACCTTATTAGCTAAGTATATTGGAGTGCCTGGAGTAATTACAACTTTTTCATTCTGGTAAACTCTACCATTAATAGTTGTACCGTTTTTACTTATATCATTATAAACATACTGTCCATTCACTAACGAAATAGTCGCATGTTTACGACTTATGCTACTATCAGATATGATAATATCACACTCTACTCTTCCTATTGTTATTGTTTTCATTGAATTGCATTTGAAATTATACCAGATAAAAAAGACATGACCAAATTAAACAGAAAGCCATACCATGCTAACTTGTTAGCTGACTTAGCTTTGATGGGATTCTCTGATTTCCATACAGCTCCAAGAATCCAACCTGCAATCGGAATCACAAAACACAGAATGCCATATCCAACTGTAATGTCCTCCAATTTAGATGGCTCTACTAATCCTCTATGTCCATCTGTATCACCAGTGTATTCATCAATAATAGATGTAGGAAGATCCATCTTTTCAAATAAGATATTTAAGACAGTTTTCCACTCTAAAACATGCGAAGCCAATCCTGCAATCATAACCTGTGGTAACGAAGATGGGTCATTCATCAGGGATTTTACAGATTGATTTATCATAAAAGAATATGATTCATTTTTTATCTTTCTGCCATTAACTCCTGTTCCATTAGTGCTATGATCCTTGATTGACACCTTATATGAGGAACCTTTTTCATTTTGAGGTTCCCAAATGATATCAAGATGGTGGCTACTTACATACTCGCCATATAGGGTAATGTCACAATTAGAACGTCCGACAGAGATTTTACAAATAGCCTTGTCTGTTAATGCAGCTTTAAACTCCTCTGTGTTTTGAAATCTAAGAGTCATATTTTTATTAACAGCTGTCAATATGGCTTTTTGTGTCTTATCGCTAACAGTGAAACCCTTTTCTGAAACTAGAGGGAAATTATTTTCCAAAATAGCACATATAGTGTCATAATCATTTGACTGCTTAGGTATTGCATGAGTACCTGTCAACATATAATGTAGTAAACATCCTAATGAATAGATGTCTGTACGCGTATCTATGTTGTACCCATTGGCCTGTTCTGGACTCATATATCCATCAGTGCCAACAACTCTACCGATAGTTTTACCGGTACTTGTTTTACTATCTTTTGCAATACCAAAGTCTATGACGCAAATAGAACCATCTGGCCTTATCATTATATTGGAAGGCTTTACATCTCGGTGAATACATGATTTATTATGTATATAAGAGAATGCATCAAGAAGTTTTATAAAAATAGATATGGCTTCTTGTTCGTTAAAAGCACCATTTGCTTGTACAATTTGAGAGATAGTTTTCCCCTCAACAAATTCCATCGGTAAAAATAGATTGCCTCCTGCATCAGAAAAAGGTTCGCCAACAATCTTTACGATGGATGGATGTGATAAATTTCTTAATGAACGCACTTCATGATCAAACATTTCACGATAGTCCGGATGAGCCGCAGCTTTGGCATTCATCATCTTCAGGGCTACCTTATTATTGCTTGAATCAAGTGATTCATAGACACACCCCATTCCACCTTTACCTACTTCACGAATAATTTTATACTCATTCATAATGAATAGATTTCCTGGTTAAATTAATCGCTATTAGGCTGATTGTAGTTCTATATTGTTATCCTTCTTCTTTTCTTCTATGGGCGTCACATTACCATTTTCCTTATCCTTTCTGGGAGATATTTTTACAGAAATCAAAACTTGGTCTTTAGAGCCTTTTACAGCACAAGGAATTACGATTGTATGCTGTTTGTCTGAACTTTCGCCTTTAAATTCAAATAGCAATTGACTGTTATTAGGTTTCTTAATCCAATACAAATCATCATATACAAGTCCTTCTAAAACTCTCTCTAATTTTGGTTTCGCAATTTTTTCCTCTTTTCTTACCTCTTTACTGTTAAATATAAGAGTAGGCGTTGCTGAATAGTTAAGAAGTAGTCTTGCTCCCTTTTCAAGTTTGTCATAATCAAATTGAACATATACTGTATCAACTTTTATTGCTTCTTCTTTCTTTACCTCAGTACCCTTGGATTCATCTTTCTTATTTTTATTCTGATTTAGAACATTTGCAGGAATCGTCAATCCCTCAGTAGTGCTTATGTCAAAAATACATTTATATGTTTTAGTCTTGTCTGACGACTGTGTAATGTAAAATTCGACTATATCACCTGGATTTTTATCAGTAAATGACAATAAAGAATTATTGTATTGAACATCTACATTAGGAGTCGATACATTTAGTGAATGTTGATCAAACGCCGAATCAAACTTGTATATTTGTTTACCATCTCGTTTCAAAATGAGAGAAGATTCTCCAAATTCAAGTTCAACAATTGTTGCTCTTTTCTTGAATACAATTTTTTCAGGACAATAATAATCTGTTGTATCACATTTAATAACATTTTCTGTTTCTTCTTGAGGTTTATTGTCATCTGGTGATGTTGGCTTTTCTTTCATGAAGAAATAACTTCCAATACCAAGAACTATCAATATTGAAACAATACTAGTTATTTTTGTCCAAGTTGGAAAATTTTTTTTGTCAGTTATCACAATTGGCGATACAGGAAATTCTACAAGTTGAATCGTTATATTATCAACTCCTCCATTCTCGTTTGCTAGTGCAACCAATCTATCTACCCGCTCCTGAGCATTCATCTCAGATTGACGACTAATAATTTTACAAATTGTGTCATCAGATATCATTCCGCTCAAGCCATCTGAACAGAGAACAAAACAATCACCAGCTTCTGGAATAATAGCATCGTCGGCAACTGTAGCAGGCGACATATTTGGTATTCCTAGAGCATTCGTAATTTCATTCTTTCTAGGATGATGTTCAGCCTGTTCTTTTGTGATTTCACCACAATCTACAAGCATTTGAACATACGAATGGTCTTTAGTTAGCTGTACAATCCTTTTACTTCTGACCAAATAAATTCTGCTATCTCCAACATGGCCGATATATACCTTCCCACTACGAACTAATAATAGTACGCATGTAGAACCCATGCCAGCTAATTCTGGCTGCTCTATAGTCTTTTGAATAATCGCTCTATTAGCCTTATCTATAGATTCTCCAATAGCAATTCTTGGATCATCATAATAGACATTATTGAGGTTCTCAATTATTGTTGAAACTGCTATCTTAGAGGCTGTAGCACCACCTACATGTCCTCCCATACCATCACAAACAACAGAAACCAGACCGTTCTGTGTAATGGTGTTGTACATATTGTCTTCATTTGCAGCTCTTTTTCGACCTACATCGGTTTTGCCTACAACATGACAATAATTATAATTATCGTTCATATACTATATTTATTAGTATGAATTATTAAAATTCAGGGATAGCGAGAAAAATGAATTTAGTACCTCCAATAACAATAACATCGTTATTCTTTAGATCAATTACGTCTCCTAATACATATACCTGTCCGTTGACATAACTACCATTTGCAGAACCTTTATCATATTCTTGTGCTCGAAACGCACCTTTTGCTTCTACATATTGAATTAACAAGTGCTTAGCAGACATGTGATTATCATTTGGGAAAGGAATGTCGCATGTACGGTCACGTCCGATCGTAGTTCTTCCTTCATATATTTTATATACTTCACCTGCAGGATTAGCACTATAAGATACTAACAAGCCAACCAAGCGTCTATTTTCACTGACTCCTGTTTCACCAGTTGCCGTTCCACCGACATGGCGTATTACAGTTGCGCCACCAACTGCATCATTCCCATTAATACCGATAGTTTCAGTAGGTTTAGGTTCATCGCCACCTATCACCTTTGTACCGAGTCCTTCCTGGAAGTCAGAATTTACTTTTGTTGAACCTGTAGGTGAAGGACAAAATGGGCATTTGTCACCATAAATTGCCGGATCATAAAGATGTCCGTTTGCACATTTCTTTGTTGCCATAGCTTTTTGATGTTTAAATATTTATATTTTAATATGATTTTTCAATAAATTCAATAACTGGAGATGGATGAATTGCATGGTTGTAGCCTTGTGAAATACCAAGAAAGCCAGACACGATTATTCCTGCAAATCTTCCTTTTTTATCATATATAGGAGAACCACTTGCCCCTTGATGAATTGTAATGTTATGACCATACTCGTATACACCTCTTTCTTGTGTTATTTCTCCACTTTGATTGTTAGCCTCAAGGCCAACTGAGGTCTGACCGATGATAAATGATTTAGGGAACCCAATTGTGCATATTTCATATCCCACGGATAATTTTTCAGTTGGAGTTGATTTAGATAAATCAACATATGTAGATCCTGTCGGAATTGATTTGCTATTCGTCTGCAAAACAGCGACATCTAGCTCTGGCTTGTCACTAACTTTTAGGACTGTACAAGGTATTAGGTTGTTTTCGCTATCAATGTATGTGTCGTTTTGAACTATACCAACACTTAGTGTAGTATAATTAACTTCTACATTTGCCGCCAAATTTGTTAAATTATTCTGAAGCAAAACATACTGAATAGCTCTTTTAACAAACTTCTCATTCTTCTTTTCTTCTTCAGAACAACTTACAACATGTCTATTTGTAAGCATTTTGCCATCAGGAGAGATAAAGAATCCCGTACCTGTATTACGGGCAATACCAGAAGATATTTCACCATTTTCATCTAAATAGCAATAATCTAATTCGTTATAGCCATTGAGATATGTACTAAGAGGCTTTCCTTGAACTGTAGCAATATATGCAGACTTCACATAGATTAATGCAACATCATTCTTGTGGTCGGCATATATATCACTCCACTCTTTATCACCCCATTTCCATGGCTGTAATATTAAAATACCAATGACCAAAACGATTGATGCCGCTATAGAAACAATAGGTTTAAGATTAATCTTCGGCTTAACTGGATATACAGCTTCCCAATTCAAAGGGTGTTTATTGGAAATAGTAATATTGTCACCCTTCTTCAATACATATGGGGAGGTGATTTTGCTACCATTGACATAAGTTCCATTCGTCGAATTGTTGTCAATTATGACTATCTCCCCATCTAATTTTTTACATATGTACGCATGTTTATCAGATACATCATCAAATGAATATCTGATTTGCGACATAGGATTTCTACCTATCAATTTTTTTTCAATAACATCATGGGGAAAACTTATAGGTGTTTTTGCTGGTTTACTTTTAGCTGTTTGAATTATTTGTTTCCAATCAATAGAATGATTACCCAATACCACAGTCGAAGATGATGTAAGAACAGCTTTGGTAATTCTTTTACCATTAACAAAAGTTCCATTCTTGGAGTTTAAATCTTCGATTGAGATTTCTCCAAAATCTGACACAGTAATAATTGCATGAGAAGTAGAAACAACACTGTCGTTTATAACAACATCATTGTTTGTTCCGCGACCAATTTTTATCGTTTTCATATAGTCGTTTTATTTAATTTCTATAAAATTTTCCATTCTATCTTGTTATAGTTCCACAAAAGAACTATAAGTATTGAGTAAATACCTGATTTAAAACATTATGCAAAATCGTTTACTGATATTTTTATATCATTTTCAATCATAGCAAACTGATTTATATAAAATTACAAAACGAGCAAAAGAAAACGATTTGTTTCGTTAAAATGAAAACTTTTTCATAACTCATTGAATGTAAATTTATTCTATAAGGTCATTGAATTTGTTATTAAAGAAAAAATAATTGTCTATTTCTATATTAGTTTGAACTTTTTTGTTTATCTTTGCAGTCGTATTATAGTTCTTTTGTGGAACTACTCCAATAATGACCTGATAATTACTTGATTGGCATCATCTATCACCGAGTTTTCCAACATTGTTAAATAAATCTGCGTAGTCTGTTCAGAGGTATGTCCCATACCAGCACTGATGACAGATATGGGCACATTGTGATTTCTCGCAGCAGTAGCCCAACTATGGCGAGAGGTGTATGAAGTCAATTTACAACCGGCAGGCAACATCTTTGACAGTCGTCTCAATTGTCTATTATGGTTGTTGATTGCGACTTGATATTCTTCGTACGCTTGTTTTGTTTCTGTTGAAGTTAATATCGGGAAAACAAAAGGTGATAATGCAGATGAATATCGGTCAATTATTCGCTGTATACTTGGCTCTATACGCACACTCAATAATTGCCCTGTTTTGCGGCGGGCATAATATATTACTCCGTTTTGGATATTCTCTTTCTTCAGATAGGCAATATCTACGAATGCCATTCCACGGGTACAATAACTGAAAATGAATATATCTCTTGCAAGTGCAAGAGGAGTCCCTTCTGCCAAATTGAGTTTATACAACTGCGATATTACAGACTCTGAAACAGCACGCTTGCGTGTACGATCAATACCTGTATAGACCTCCGTAAATGGGTGTGATTGTTCAACAAGTTTTTGTCTTGCCGCCTTGTTGTAAACGGCTCGCATAATACGCATATAGAATGAAATAGAGTTCCTAACCATCCCTCTCTGCACAAGGAAGGCATTATAGTCCGCAATAAGTTGTTCCGTCATTGCCGAAAATGGCAGATTGACTCCACCAAGAAACTCGGCGAAGTTCTTCATCGTTTTCTCATAGTTCAGGGCTGTACCCAGGCGATTAGCATTACGCATCAACCGTATTTGATTCTTCATAAAATCTAATACAGACACATGACATTCTGGAGACTTATAGCGTTTAATAATGTCTCCAACAGAATAGGACACTCCGCTACTATCCAAGTTTTTGACAATTCGTTTCAATAGTGCAATATCACTATCTATACGATTCTGAATAATGCTCTTGTCTGCAACACTTACAATAACCTGTTCACCGATTGCATCCCATTCGTCAGGCTGCAATCTGATATTGGTCGTTATCTGTTGTGTTGCTCTGCGATGAGTTACTTGATAAAATATAGTTCCTGCACGCCCTACGACTGATGACGGGCGTAGTTTTACTTTAATTGTTGCCATAAGCGTGATAAATGATTTAAGATTATACAATAATAGCCTTCTTCCGATTGCTTAATGGAAGGCTCTTTAAATAACGGCTACGGGATATATAGCAATTGAAACTCTCTTTTTCTGCGGCGTTCGATGTCGGGGATAGGCTTGCCTTTGTAGCAATGGTGCGATATGTACTTTTTGTAAATATCCCTGTCGCCGGGCTCTATTTTATTGATAAGGTTACTCTTCGGGCGTTTGCCATAGACAAGCAAACGTGAATGCCCCACATTGTAAGCCAAAACTGTCAGCAACAGAGCATCTTTCCCATACTGTCGGAAATAATTGTATCGTTTCAATAAGCCGGCTCTGAGTAACGAACTGCTGAAAAATGGTGGAAAACGGCACTTTATTATATGTAAAAATGGTGGAAAACGGCAAATACTGTATTATAAATTTGGTGGAAAACGGCATTTCGAGTTAAAAAATTTGGTGGAAAATAAGAAAAGCCTTATCTTTGCATCAAAATCAAAGACTATGGCAGAGGATATAATTCGTTTTAAGAGAAAGATGTATGACACTATGCTCAAGTGGAAACAAGAGCGTAATGGGGATACTGCATTACTTATTCAGGGAGCTCGTCGCGTTGGCAAATCAACTATTGCTGAGGAGTTTGCACGAAATGAGTATAAGTCATACATATTAATTGATTTTTCTAAAGTATCTAAAGAGGTAAGTGATTTATTCAATGATATATCCGACCTGAATTACCTTTTTATCAGATTGCAATTTATCTTTCAGGTAGAATTACATGAAAGAGAGTCCGTTATTATATTTGATGAGGTACAGTTGCAACCATTAGCAAGACAAGCAATCAAGCACCTTGTAAAGGACCATAGGTATGATTATATAGAAACAGGCTCTTTAATTTCTGTAAGATCTAAAAGTAAAAACATCATCATTCCAAGCGAAGAGACAAAGGTTGATATGTTTCCAATGGACTATGAGGAGTTCAGATGGGCATTAGGTGATACGGCAACCATACCGCTGTTGCGTAGTGCATTTGAGAAAAAGATATCTCTTGGTGATGCTACTCATAGGAAACTTATGCGTGATTTCCGCTTATATATGCTTGTTGGAGGTATGCCTCAAGCTGTTGCTGCATACATTAAAACCAACAATTTTACTGCGGTGGATTTAACTAAACGAGACATTATTGCTTTGTATGAGGAGGATTTCGGCAAGATTGATGATTCAGGACGAGCAAAGGCTATGTATGATGCTATACCGGCTCAATTAAGCAGGAATACATCTCGCTATAAAGTTGGAAATGCCATACCGGAAGAGAAAGTGGATAGAGTTATCAATATCGTAAAAGATATGGAGGATTCAATGACAACCAATATCGCATTTCATTCGGATGATCCAAATGTAGGGTTAGCTCTTACCAAGAATCCTGAGTATTTTAAGATGTATGCTTCTGATACCGGTCTATTCGTTACATTAGCATTCAAGGATAGTGATATAACGGAAAACATTATATACGAGAAATTACTCAGCGATAAACTAAGTACTAATCTTGGATATGTATATGAGAATATGATTGCCCAAATGTTAAGAGCAACCGGGAAGAATTTATTCTATCATACTATACCTTATGCAGATGGCAAGAAGTACTATGAGGTTGATTTTATCATCACTGAGAAGCATAAAATTTCTCCTGTTGAAGTTAAATCATCCGGATATAAGTCCCACAAATCATTGGATGAGTTTTGTACTAAGTTCTCAGATCGAATAATGAATAAATATGTCATTTACACAAAGGATTACAAACGAGAAAATGGCGTAGATTACATACCTGTTTATATGACCATGTTCTTGTAAATTAAGTCAGTGCAATGATAGAAAAAACAAGACGAGAAAATTGTCAGTATTAATTAATCAATTAAAGAATTTATTTATGAGAGTGATTTATGGAATAAGAGCGATTTTATTGCTTTTTTGTATAATATTTTATGCTAATCTCTATTCACAGAACGAATATAGGATATTGTTTGTGGGCAATAGTTATACATATGTCAACGATTTGCCCGCAATGATAAAAGAGATATCGCTTACTACAGGCAAGAAAATAATAGTAGAGAGTAGTACTCCCGGTGGAGCTACTTTTCAAAATCATTGTAATAACGTTACTATGCAAAAAATTAAGAACGGAGGTTGGGATGTTGTGGTGCTGCAAGAGCAATCACAATTGCCCTCTTTCCCCGATTCGCAATTTGAAGTAGAAGTATACCCTTGGGCAAAAATGCTTGTAGATACAATATATAAATACAATGATTGTGTACTGCCGATGTTTTATATGACGTGGGGGCGAAAAAACGGGGACGCGGCTAACGGAGTTTATTTCCCGGTATTGTCAACCTATGAAGGTATGGATAGTATGCTCTGTCTTCGTTATATGCTTATGAAAGATTCTTTTAATACCGCAGTTTCTCCCGTCGGTAGAGTGTGGAGATATATACGACGGAATTTCCCTTCTATTGAGCTATATGAAACAGATGGCAGTCACCCCTCATTATCAGGAAGTTATGCTGCGGCGCTTACTTTTTATTCAATGCTTTTTAAAGATTCTCCGAATGCAATAAAGTATAATCCCGGCATCTCTGAAAACGAAATGATGTTAATCAAGCAGGCTGTCGACAGTGTGGTATATAATCATTATGAGGATTGGCAGCGTGATTCATTAACGGCAAAAATGAAAATAACAGCAGTGTCGGAATCTACATATCTATTCGAATCTGAAACCCCGTTTGCTACTACATTCTATTGGGATTTCGGTGATGGTAATTCTTCCGATTTGCCATCGGTAGAACATACTTTTTCGAATTCCGGTACGTTTCAAGTAATATTAAAAATGGGTAGATGTCTTGATGCGGGATACGAAGATTCCGTTTCTACTTTGATTAATGTTTCCGTGCCTGCTCCAACAGATAATATTTTTCTTGACAATAAAATCGAGAATGTAATTGTTTATACTATTCTTGGAGTTGAAGTTTGGAGAGGAAAATATTCCGACTTTATTAAAAAAGATGAGTGTGGAGTATTCTTGGTAAGAGATGTTGATAATGATGTGATTATAAAAATAATTAAATAAGAAATAAAAAAGGCTCTTTTCACAAAGAGCCTTTTTTAGTGGTAATTTCTAGTATTAGTTTTTTAAGGTAAAAAAGATTAAGCTTTTAGTTTTATGTTTTTACGATGCAAAGTAACAACAATATCATGAATATTCAAGAAAAAAAATACATATTTAAGAACATCTTTTCCGTAAAATTTTATAAATCGTAATTATAAAAACACTTAAAGTATTTTTTACATTATCCAATATCCTGTATTATAGAGTTTTATATGTACTTATAAATTGCAAGTTTTATATAATTGATGCTGAAAAGCTATGTTTTTAAGCATAAAATCGATTTTATAAACGTACTTTTTTTGTTATATGTTAAAAATAATCGTTCTATTGAGAACGAAAAAAAACTCATTTTTTTGTAAAGTGTGCATAAAAAATAAGCGTTTCTTATCGGAGAAGTAGCAAGCAAAAAAATGTTACTTACATTTATTAAGGATTTTACAGAATATAATAATTTGTAAGTAAAGCCCATTCATAAAGAAAATTAATATGTAATTCACTAAATAGTAGGAGTTGATTTATACGTGAATAATGATTTCGGTTGAAAAAAGAGGTTGTTGATTAATAAATTATATTAATAAAGAGGTGAATTTCAAAAAAAAATTGTACCTTTGCGAGAAATTTTTTTGAGACAATATAAAAAATATATTTATGAACGTTATTACCAAAACCATCACACTCGGTGATGGACGCGTTATTACCCTTGAAACCGGCAAACTTGCCAAGCAAGCAGATGGAGCCGTGATGCTTAAGATGGGTAATACAATGTTGTTGGCCACAGTATGTAGTGCCAAAGATGCCGTGCCGGGCACAGATTTCATGCCCCTTTCTGTCGATTATAAAGAAAAATTCGCCTCTAATGGCCGTTTCCCGGGTGGTTTTACTCGTCGTGAAGGCAAAGCCAGTGATTATGAAATTCTTGTTTCTCGACTTGTAGACCGCGCTTTGCGCCCTCTCTTCCCGGATGATTATCATGCCGAAACTTTTGTTAATGTTACCCTTTATTCAGCCGACGGCGTTGATATGCCCGACGCTCTTGCAGGCCTTGCTGCCTCTGCCGCTCTTGCTGTTTCAGATATTCCTTTCCATGGCCCTATTTCCGAAGTGCGTGTTGCCCGTATTAATGGGGAGTATGTCGTAAATCCTACTTTCGAAGCCCTCGAAAACGCCGATATGGATATTATGGTTGCCGCTACTATCGACAATATTATGATGGTGGAAGGCGAGATGAAAGAGGTTTCCGAAGCCGACCTTCTTCAAGGTCTTAAAGTTGCTCATGAAGCTATTAAAGTTCACTGTAAGGCGCAACTTGAGATGATGGAAGAGGCAGGTAAAACAGTGAAACGTGAATATTGCCATGAAGAGAATGATGAAGAACTTCGTAAAGATGTAAGAGAAAAAACTTATGATAAAGCATACGCAGTTGCCGCTTCATGTAATGCTGATAAGCACGCTCGCTCTGATGCTTTTGCCGCTGTAGTAGACGAATATAAAGCAAACTTTACAGAAGAAGAGCTTGAAACAAAAGGCGCTCTTATTGATAGATATTATCATGATGTGGAAAAAGAGGCTATGCGCCGTTGCATTCTTGATGAAGGTAAACGTCTTGATGGCCGTAAAACCACACAAATTCGTCCTATTTGGTCTGAAGTCGGTTACCTCCCGGGCCCTCACGGTTCTTCTATCTTTACCCGTGGTGAAACTCAGTCACTTTGTACTGTTACCCTCGGTACAAAATTAGACGAAAAGATTGTTGATGAAGCCCTTATTACCGGCAAAGAAAGATTTATTTTACACTATAATTTCCCTCCATTCTCTACAGGTGAAGCAAAAGCTTCTCGCGGAGTAGGTCGCCGAGAAATCGGTCACGGTAACTTGGCTCTTCGTGCATTAAAACCAATGATTCCTGCCGACTACCCTTATGTAGTACGCGTAGTTTCCGATATTTTGGAAAGTAACGGTTCTTCTTCTATGGCTACAGTATGTGCAGGATGTCTTGCGCTTATGGATGCCGGTGTGCCGATGAAGAAACCTGTTTCAGGTATTGCTATGGGTCTTATTTCAGAAAATATGGGTAAGAACTATGCAATATTGAGTGATATCCTCGGTGATGAAGACCATCTTGGAGATATGGATTTCAAGGTAACAGGTACTCGTGATGGTATTACTGCTACTCAAATGGATATTAAAGTGGAAGGATTAACTTACGAAATTCTTGAGAATGCACTTCGTCAAGCCCATGAAGGCCGTATGTATATCCTTGATAGAATACAAGAAACACTTCCTGCTCCACGTCCTGACCTTAAACCTCATGCCCCACGATTGGTTACTATGATGATTCCGAAAGAGCTTATCGGTGCCGTTATTGGCCCTGGTGGTAAAATCATTCAAGGTATCCAAGCTGAATCCGGAGCCACTGTTTCTATTGAAGAGGTAGAAGAAGGTGGTAGAATAGAAGTTGCCGCTACTTGTAAAGAGAGCATAGATAAAGCACTTTCTATGATTAAAGCTATTGTAGCTATTCCTGAAGTGGGTGAAGTTTATCATTCTAAGGTTAAGTCTATTATGACTTATGGTTGCTTTGTAGAATTTATGCCTGGTAAAGAAGGATTGTTACATATCTCTGAAATAGATTGGCGTAGATTTGAGACAATGGAAGAGACCGGTATTAAAGAGGGTGATTATATCGACGTTAAATTACTTGAAATAGACGATAAAACCGGTAAATTCAAACTCTCTGCAAGAGTGTTGAAGGAGAAGCCGGAAGGCTATGTAGAACAAGAACGCCGTCCGCGCCCTGAACGAGGAGAAAGACCAGAACGAGGAGATCGTCGAGACCGTAATGAACGTAGAGATGAACGCCGTCCACGTCCTGAACGAGGAGATCGTAACGAACGTAGAGACGAACGTCGCCCTCGTCCTGAGCGTCATGATAATGTAGAGAATAAAGATAATAACCCACAACCCCCTGTAGCTGAGGAGCCTTTATCTGAATTCTAATTATAAATAACAATGGGGTTGTGCCTTCTTGTCGGTTCAACCCCATTTTAAATTTTATCCTTTGTTTATCTGCTCACGGAGTTAAAAACAAGTGATTTTTTTGCGCCTATAGTTTAATGGATAGAATGAGGGATTCCGGTTCCCTTGGTTACGGTTCGATTCCGTATAGGCGTACTATAAAATTGTCTGAAGCCCAATATGGTTTCAGACTTTTTATATATGTTCGGTGAATAACTAAATTATTCACCGAATTTTTTCGGTGAATAAATTGTCTATGATAAACGTCCTTTTTTGATGATATATTCAATGCATAGGTTTTTAGCGTCTTCAACGTTTTTCACACCTTTGCCTTTTAGCATTGACTTAATTTGATATACGTAATTATTGCATATATCTAATATTTTGGCTATATCTTGGCTGGAGTAGTTGAAAGTAAGTAACCAAAGTACTAGCAATTCTGTTTTTGATAAGTCACAATCAGGACTGTGCATTAATTCTAATCCTAAATTAATTAATTGGTCTTCTTTTAGAGTTAGTTTTGAGATAGAAGTTACAATGTAGTATATTGTAGAATTAGTGTTTTCTTTTTTCTTATCGGATAGTGTTGATGATAGTTCTGTGACTTTTCTTTTATAACGAGAGAGTTTTATAATTAGGATTATTATAATACTTGCTAATGTAATAATAATTATTGTAAGAAGGATTGAAAATTTATTTCTTTCCTTTTCTATGTTATTTTTGTTGCTATAATCATTTTCCCAAGTCTCTAATATTGAAGAAGTTTTATATTCAATAATAGAGTCGCTTAATGACTTAGCATTACATAATTCTTCGTAAGCCAAGTCGTATTTTTTCTCTGCTTTATATTTTTCTGATAATAGAATATGATAGTTTAATTTGTCTTTTGGGAATGTGCTTAATATGTTTAGATAATAAGTTGCAGAATCTAAATTGTTTAATTCAATATAAGAAGATATTATATTTTTCAGTACATGATAATCATTGTATTTGTTAAAGTAAGGAACTGCATTGGTTATGATATCAGCAGAGGATTTATGATTAATAATCCAATTAGCGTTTATAAAATCGTATATTGAAGTATTTTCGTAGTTTTTTAAAAGGTTAGTGCATTTTTGAAAGTAAAAATCAGCACTATCTTCTTTTTCTAAAGATAAAGTGAAGTAATACAGACTCAGATAAACTGAATCTTTATGTATAATAGATTGATTATATGTCTTTTGTAAATAAGAATTGGCAATTGTAGTATTGATATTTTTGAAAATTTCGAATAAATGATAATATAATGTAGGAGCTAATTCCGGATATGATTCTATAATGTTTTCTGCCTCTTTAAGAACTTTGTAGGCTTTTTCGTATTCTTCGATTCCACAAAAATAACATCCCATTAACGTGTTGCAATAGCAATATTTATCTGAAATATTATTTTCTTTATAGTACATAGAAAGTATTTGAAGACTATCTATATTAAAGTCTTCACAATTATTATAAGCCATACTTTCGTAGTTGCGGTATAGAATAGATTCGTCAATTGATTTGTCTTTGTTTGTGCAACAATAAAGAGATATGAGTAATAATAAATAGATTATTTTTTTCATGAATAGTGTATGTTTGGTTTCGCCAACAAAGGTACAATAAATATTTGAAATTAGGATATAATAAGAGTATATGCACTAAAATATTTTACTTATCATTTGAAATTATTTTTGCGATATTACCCTGAATTATCCGGTTATTTAACATTAAATACTTGTGGCTACGATGTAAATGTTTTATATTCAACCCTTTGTATTTTGTAATAAAATGAAAATTCTAAGCATTTTGAACTGTTAAAAGTTTGCGCAATAGGTGTCAGTTTTCTAATTTTGCAATCGAAATCCTAATAAAAACTTTTAATTTAAAATTAGACACACAATGAAAAGAATTTTGCTATCACTTTTGATTGTGCCCGCTTTTTTCGGTTGTAAAGAGCACAATGAGTTACAAAGTGAAATAGTAGAATCAATCGTTAGTTATGATGGTGTGATGTTACAAAACACACTTGATGTAGTAAGGTGTCTCTCACGAGATGATTTAATGGCATTAAAACAACTTGATAGAGACTGGATTTTTGATATTATAGAAAATAGTACGGTTACTTATGTAGATGATGATGGTCGTGTAAGAGATACAGCAGTAGATGGATGTAAAATTTATCGACCATCTTCTTATTTGTGCTTTCTGTGACAAAAAGAGAATATTATACTTACCCTAATATACAATAAAAATTTAGAATATGAAAAGTGTAAAATGGATATTATTTAGCATTTTATTAATGTTAATTCATGTAAATGTATCATCCCAGAATAATGAATTTGGTGTTGTAGTTGGAAGTTTTAATGGGTTTAGTTATAAAAGAATTGTTTCAAATTCTTTTGCTACATTATCTGAAATAGGTTTTCCTTTTTATAAGTCGCCATGTTTAATTCAAGATGGAGATTTAAATAAAGTAGCTAATGGAACAATGTCATTATGGGGATTTGAATTAGATCAAAATTTTTTGTTTAATAGACAATTTCAAAATCAATGGACTTTTTTTGTAGGTGGGGGTGTTAGTGTCGGTATGGTAGTCGACTACTATACCTATGATGTTTTTGCAAAGACCGGAGTCAATGCTATTGTTGGTTGTGAATATGCATTTTCTAATGTCCCTTTAGGAATTTCTTTAGATTTTCGTCCTGGCTATGGAACTATGTATTTCCCTGAAAATGTATTGTTAGTATCTTTGTTTGATTGGAAATTAGCATTGTCGCTACGTTATTGTTTTTAATTTAGTATGATTATATAGATTTTAATTACTTTGTTTACATGAGATAATCTAATTTGAAATAGATTTATTGTCTTAACTTAAGAGAAAGGGATGTTGATATGAATAATCACATCCCTTTCTTGTTTTTTTATTTTTTAGTATTTGGCTATGTTATGATAAATATATACCTTTGCATCCGTTTTTAAATTGTGTGATTTTGTTTTAAAATGTAAGTGATTTACATCTACATTTTTTATTCAATGTAAGTGAATTGCTTTTGTAATAATTTAAAAAATGAAGAATAAGTATATTGATTTGATTCAGCAAACATTCGAGTTTCCGAATGATGAATTTACAGTGGAAGATGGTCAGTTAGAGTGGTTTGGTATTCCGTTGATGGATATTATTAAGCAGTATGGTACTCCTCTTCGATTGTGTTATTTACCTAAAATTGGAGCTAATATTCAGCGTACTCGACGCATGTTTAATGTTGCTATGGCTAAGGTGGATTATGCAGGAGATTATAACTATTGCTATTGTACTAAGAGTAGCCATTTCTCTTTCGTTATGGAGGAAGTGCTTAAAAATAAAGTAAATGTCGAAACCTCTTCCGCTTTCGATATCAATATTCTTGAATCTCTGCATGATTCGGGTAATCTCGATGTTAATACTTATATCATATGTAACGGATTTAAACGTCCTCAATACGTGGAAAATATTCAAAATCTTATCGCAAAAGGATTTGTTAATGTAATTCCTATTTTGGATAATAAGTTGGAACTTGATTTGTTTAAACAGTCGGAAGATTCAGTGATGAATGTCGGTATTAGGATAGCTTCAGAAGAAGAACCTAAATTTGATTTTTACACTTCACGTCTCGGTATCAGATACAATGATATTATTCCTTATTATAAAAATCGCATTCAAAACGACCCTCATGTAAAACTGAAAATGCTACATTTCTTTGTAAATACCGGTGTAAGAGACACTCTTTATTATTGGAATGAACTTTCAAAAGCAGTGAATTTATATTGTGAGTTGCGTAAAATTTGTCCGGATCTGGATTCTTTGAATATCGGAGGCGGTATGCCGATTCAAGCACATCTCGACTTCGAGTTCGATTACGAATATATGATAGAGGAAATCGTTGCTCAAATCAAAAATATTTGCATGAATAACGGCGTTCCGGAACCGAATATTTTTACCGAATTCGGCAGTTATACCGTGGGTGAGAGCGGCGCTATGCTTTATAGTATTGTTAACCAAAAGCAACAAAATGATAGAGAGAAGTGGAATATGATTGATTCTTCTTTTATGACTACGCTCCCTGATACTTGGGGTATTAACCAGCGTTTTGTTATGCTCGCCGTCAACAATTGGGATTCAGAATACGAACGTGTAAACCTTGGTGGTCTTACATGTGATTCCGAGGATTTTTATAATGCAGAGGCGCATTCTAATGCTGTCTTTATGCCAAAAATAAAACAAGGCGAGGAGCAATACGTGGGATTCTTCCACATGGGTGCTTATCAAGAGAGCCTTGGTGGGTATGGTGGAATACAGCATTGCCTTATTCCGGGTCCGAAACTTGTCGTTATTGATATTGATGAAAACGGTGAGTACTTTACAAAACTTTTTGCGAAGGAGCAATCATATAAATCAATGCTTAAAATATTAGGATATTAATTATTTCTTTTTTATCTATGAATACAATTGCTGTTGTCGTTGCCATGCAATCGGAGTTCGATATGGTAATGAATATACTTGACAAACCCGGTATTGTTAATCTTAATGGTTTTCATGCTGTTGAAGGTAAGAAGGGAGATGTGAAAATTGTTTTGATGAAACTCGGTATTGGTAAAGTTAATGCCGCTCTTGGTGTGGTAGAATTAATACGGTATTACTCGCCGAAATATATTATTAATACGGGTGTTGCCGGAGGTGTTGGGGCTAACATCCATCAAGGTGATATTGTCGTTGCCCTCCAATGTTGCTATCATGATGTGTGGTGTGGAGCCGGACATAGGGGGCAAGTGCAAGATTTTCCACTATATTTTAATGCCGATGATAAACTAATATCTGCTGCAAAAACTATTGATAACGAGAAGCTTAAATTCGGACTTATTTGTACCGGCGATCAGTTTATTACCGATGTATATCAAATACAATTAATAAAAAACTATTTTCCGGATGTGCTTGCTGTTGACATGGAGAGTGCCGCGTGTGCGCAAACTTGTTTTATTTACAATACTCCTTTTATTTCACTACGTATTATTAGCGATACACCGGGTGAACATGATGATAATTTCGTACAATACGAGCAGTTTTTTAAAGAGGCGCCAAAGCATACCTTCTCTGTAGTAGTTGCTTTGCTTAATGCTATTATGTAGCTTTTCCCCTTTTTTATGATAACGCTAACCGGGTTATTCCTTTGTGAGTTACCGGATTAGCGTTATTTTTTTGTAGGATACAATTTATAGTGTTGTACTACTTATGTTTGTTAATTATTAAATTATTGAAGCTTTGGATATGTTTTTGTAGTGTAAAATAAATATTGTATTTTTGTAGGCGATTTTAATAGATGTTACCTCATATTTAACTTATTCGATAGGGGGTGATATGTAGTTTTATTCTGATTAGCGCAACGAACTGCCGGGAATATGGTTCGTAGCGTTTGATAGCTAATAATGATGTTATACAAAATTAATGAGATATTGTTATGAAAAAATTTCTACTTATTATTTTGCTATGCTTGATGGCAGTAGGCATACAAGCACAGGCTATTTATATAAATACAACCTATGTTCCTGCAACGATTATGTTTCGTGATGGACATGAAGAAACCTATGATAAGGTACAGATGCCTACTAAGTTTCAAGAAAAAATTACTGTTAAGCTCGAAGACGAAGGGAAAAGAAAAATCTCTGCCGAAGACATTCTATTTATTACGTATTGGAGAGAAAAATTTCCGGAAGATAAACATACGATATATTGTCTTATAGTTCATGAGAAAAAGGATATATTTCCTGAGTGGGGTGTACCTATTATGGCGAGCGATTGGTGTGTGGTGTTCCGTTGCTATGATTCTTATGGTATAGATAGAAAGACCGGGGACCTCATGTTTACTATAACGCTGGATCAGTCGCTTGCAGCAATTGGTAAAATTGGATTATCAGAATGGCAACCGCTACTGCTTCAACGACTTGACAGAGATTATGCTGAAACAGTAGGATTTATTCGCACTTATAATAAAAATAAAGAAGAAGTTGAGGAATACGATTGGGGCGAAGGTAATAAAGGATTAAAATTGAGAGCAAAACTATTCGAAGATAATGAAGAGATTTATAATAAAATCCTCGATGGCACGCTCCAAGCATCCGACCTTCAGTTTATTATCGATCAGATGAAATAGGTTTGTAAAATTCACCTTTTAGTAGAATATCTTATTTTCGATAATAAAAAATTATTTATTTGATAAAGGAATATATTTTATATCTATTATTATCATTATGAAAACCAGATTGAGCATTCTTTTGCTGCTGTTTATGGTAGCAACTGTCTCCTTTGCGCAGGGATTACGAGAGAGCGTATGTATCGTTGAAGCAGAATATACAGATGAAGAGAAAGACCAAATTGGAGATTTGTCATTGTGGTTTTCTCGCAAAGGATTTATGAGCGAATCTCGTTTGCTCAGCGCTTATAAAAGTGGTGTAACCGGTAGCGGAGTAGTGGTAGAAACCGATTATGGTCGCTATGTGCTGAGCAATCGACATGTAGTTGGATATGCCCGAGAAGCAACGATATCGTTTGTGTTGAAAGATACTACTTTGGTTTATGAACATTGTGTAGTAAAGGCAGTTTCGCATAATGAGGACCTTGTGCTCGTATGTTTGCCGGACTCTTGTACTCAACCTGCTATAGAGCTGAGCACTGAGGTTATCGAAGATGGACAGGATATCGTAGCTGCCGGATTCCCCGGTTTGGCAGGTAAACCTTCTTGGCAGGTTACAAAGGGCTCGGTGAGTAATGCCAATCTAAGGATTGAAGAAGACAATACCGTTTATATTCAGCATACGGCTCCAATCGATCCGGGTAGCTCGGGTGGTCCCCTGCTTATAAAGCAAGGTGACACTTATCAGATTGTCGGCGTCAATACGTATAAAGCTTTCTGGCGCGATAACGTAGGTATAACTATTCCGGTTGATGCCGTTAGTCGCTTTATCTCTACTGTTGGTAATGATACTCTCGCAGAAAGCGGACTCGCAGCTATTACCATCAATGGTGAGACTTGGGCGAAAATGGTGGATAAGATGGAAAAAGAATGCATTGACTCGCTACGTAATATGCAGGTTGATATGCCTCTTGATGTTTTGACTAATACGCTCTCACTTGAGTGTACGCCCGAGGTGGTGTCGGTTGTGAGTAAGACATCAAGTTCGTCTTCAAATAATTCTAAACCAAGTAAAAGTAAGGTGTATGTAGATGATTTCGGAAAGTATAACTTGGTGCGGTTGACGTACACTAATATGTTGAGCAAGAATCAGAATATAGGTCTTAGCTGGGAGCAAGCACATCAGTGGTTATCAGTTGGTTTTCAGGTTTTCGTAGGCTTTGAAGAATGGTTTAATAAGGAAGAAGAAATAACGAAAATGCGTTCTGCTTTTTCTTTAGGCTTAAAGTTTGGTTTACAAGTTCCTTTAAAGATGGGGAAAAAATATTATGCTATACCACGCTTGCTTTTTGATCCTTACTTTTCTTCTTCGGCTATTTTAGGTTTTTTTAATTACTATAATGGACCTGAAGAGATAGGTGGTTTCCCATTCTCTCTTGGGTGTGATTTTGCCTTCCCGGTTGGAGATTATTTGCTGAGTGTGGGAGTTTATTACCAATATCTTATCCAGTTGTATTATGATGACTATTCTGCAGAAACTCTTTGTCTGTCGAAGAATCGCGCACTTATTTCAAAGAATGCATTTACAACTAATGTGGGACAAAGCGGATTAGGTGTTTCTTTAGCATTCTGGTGGTGATTTCAACGTCATATTCTGTCTTCTTCCTCCTCACTCGGGATAGCCTTAGCAAGTTAGTCTCTCCACTTGCTCGTTCGTTAGTTTTCGCCATGGCATAACTTGAGGCAAGCTTTGTTCTGCTCACTTGGCTTAATCAAAACGTGCAAATTTAGTTATTAATTTTGAAGGTATCCGTTGAGAGTTGGTCTATAAATAATTATCTC
>SAMEA3663026__coassemble_419_pt1 | contig 24987 bp, 26 predicted proteins | sample SAMEA3663026__metabat2_low_PE_015 | metagenome-assembled genome bin SAMEA3663026 (sample SAMEA3663026) | pig gut metagenome | biome: pig gut; feature: pig-associated habitat; material: faeces | place: France | collected 2012
TTAGTATTTATGCGTGTTTCAGGGAATTGTTAATGGATTTTAGTGGACAGTAGTGATTATCCATTTTCTAATCGACTATAAAACAACCGACTTACCCTCAATTTCAAGGTATAATAATCTTTGAAATTGAGGGTTTTTCAACTCTTATCCCCTAAAAATCAACTTATTACAAACAAATAATACACCCAAACAAAAACAATACAATAATATTCAAAAAAAAAAAAAAAAAAATCAACTATATTAAAAAAAAATTTATTATATTTGCAAAGAAATAAATAAACTCAGTATCTCCATCAAAAAAAATATACCTAACTCTAAAACAAAGAACCGGGGTTACTACAGCACCATCCTATGAGCCGTACATGAGAAGGGTTAATTTATGGAATTTACATTATGGATTAAAAAAATATTAACTTAAATATAGGAGATAAACTTATGAAAAAAACAGTTCTATTTTCAATTATTCTTGCACTACTTATGATAGTATTACAAGGTTGCCCATATCATCAATGTTATACTGAAGGCAACATCGAAATTCATACTTTTCTATCTAATTACGATACAATAAAAGTAACAAGTATCTATTATAAAGATGGTAGAAAATTTACTCAAACTTATAAACCATCCGACAAAGTACAATATACCAGTTGAGAAAGTTTGGAAGGCACACAATACGAAGATTGTGACAACAATCTTTATATTCAAAAGAGTACAAATAATGGTACAAGTTACTATTTTCTCACTGATCAACTTTATGTAAATGGTGTTTCAACTTCTATATTGTCGCTATTTAATAATTATTCAACTATTATAACAGAGAATGAAGATGGCACAACAGAAACAACCGTAATTAAGGGAAATAATAAATACGACTTTCAAGAACTAGTGGATCAATTCAAAACTAAATACCCTAATTACATCCTTTGTCTAAACGACACTAATATGCATGTAATTCATCCCGTAAAATTTCATATAGACAAAGAACCTAAATACCCAAGTATTACACTTACTGAAAAATAATCATTTTTAGTTTATCATTTAAAGTTGAGCTCGACACAAACAAGAGTACAAAAGCATGAAAAAAATTTACTATCTATTAATGGTATTGACATTATCAATTTTAATGGTTAATTGTGACGGATTAAACGGACCTTACAGCAATAAAAAATTACAAAAAGTATTGCCACCACAAAATTACAATGTAACTATTACTGAAGTTGTTAATGCAATATATGGTAAAAACAAAGAAGAAGCCATAAAAATAATGAAAGGATTTGATTTTTGCGAACGCTCTCAAATTCCGAATATGGAACTTGATCCGGATGTAACTTATTTCGTTCCTACCAAATATAACGACTTTTTAGATTATATCAATAGATTTTACGCTGAAGGAGACGCCGATGTAATCAAACAAATGGAAGCGGATTTAGCCGAAATATCCAATGATATTTGGCCAATGAACCCAATTATTGTTGTCGCCATTTCTACTGATAATCATGCCTTTGGATACTATATACCGATGGAGATAAACGACTATTACGATAAAGTACAACTCAACGTCAATTGGCTTTATGATAATATGGACTGGAAATCATGGAATTATTGGGTTGGTGGAGTATTTTATTTATTACCTAACGGAGATGAAGAAGAGCAAGAATACATAGAAGGGGCAGGTTTCCCTTCCGGATATTATCCTACACATTCCGATTATATCAACCACGTCAACACAATAACAAGTAAAAAACCTACAGAAAGTATTATTGAAGAGAATGGTGCTATAGTAAATTTAACAACAGAAGAAGCTAAAGACGCATACTACTTCAATGCATCTCACGACGATAACATGCTAATTTACTACAGTAGAGCTATAGATGAAAGTGATTATTAATTAATTAGTAAATACTATAATCCAAAGAGGGTTGTACGAAATATAAATCGTATAACCCTCTTATTTTGTTTTTTAATTTTTATAAATAGAAACAAGAAATATATATCTTCCGATTTACAAATAATAACAAATAAATCACGTTGATTATTCAAACGTTTTTTGTAACTTTGCAAGATAAATAAAAAATGATATTTACTCATGAAAAAAACCGTTTTTTTTGTACTAATTATCACTGTACTACTAAATATCAGTTGCAAACCAAGCAGTAACACATTCAAGCCGAACGTATCCGGAGCGGCTTTCGAGGTATTATGGATTATAGAAGACAGCGTCTATAAATCAGCTGCAGGGGAGACGTTATTCAACATCCTCCAATCACCTGTAGAACATCTTCCTCAAGCGGAACCTCAATTTCAAATCTCCCGCCTTAAACCTGCACTTTTTGACAATCTTTTAAAAACCACAAGAAATATCATCATCGTTGACGTTAACGACCAAGAGTATACTACCCCAAAAATTCATCTTACTAATAGCATTTGGGCAAATACTCAAGCCGTTGTCACCATTACCGCACCAGATACTGAATCCCTCGATATCGCGCTGCAAAAATCAGGTCAGAAAATTATCGACTTTATTGTTAAAGCGGAACGAGAAAGAATGAAATCATATTATTTGAGCAACATGAATAAAGAAGCTCTCACTATGGTTTATAAAAAATTCGGCTGTAATATCGCTATTCCAACCTCAATGAACAAATACATCGATGGGGAGAACTTTTTATGGATAACTAATGGCAGTAGCACTATACGTCAGGATTTTATCATATACTCCGTACCTTACTACTCTACAGAGCAACTGACTCATGAAGCCATACTAAGCAGGAGAGATTCCGTTTTTAAAATCAACGTTCCGGGAGGCGTAAAGGGGTCTTATGTTGGCACGGAATACCGACACGAACCTCCGGAAACAAAGATTATAAACCTTAACAGCGCATGGGCTGCGGAAACTCGCGGTCTATGGAGAATGATTGACGGCGAAATTATGGGAGGTCCTTTCGTCTCTATTACCCGTATTGATGAATTAAACAAAAAGATAATAACGGTAGAAGGATTCGTTTTTGCACCCGGTTACAACAAACGCAACCCATTAAGACAGATGGATGCTATGGTATACTCCATTCTTCTGCCTCACGAAATAAATCAAGTAACAGTAAATGCTTCTAAAAAAACAGAATAAATATGGATCAAAAACTCAAAATAGGAATTACTCAAGGTGACATTAACGGCATAAGCTATGAAGTTATTCTAAAAGCTCTTGCCGACCAACATATTTTAGAACACTGCACTCCAATCATTTATGGCTCTGCCAAAGCTGCCAGTTATCACAAAAAATCCTTAGGTATCGACAGCTACACTATCAGTGTTTCTCGCTCCGCTCAAGATGTAAACCCTCATAAAATAAGCATTGTCAACACTTCTGACGAAGAGCCGAAAGTAGACCTCGGGCAAGCGACGCCGGAAGCAGGGAAGTCTGCCTTCGAAGCACTTGAAGTTGCAACTCAAGATTTATTACAAGGCAACATCGATGCTATTGTCACTGCTCCTATTAATAAAAGTAGCATTCAAAGTGAAAAATTCCATTTTCCGGGTCATACCGAGTATCTCGAATCAAAAACAGATAATGAATCTTTAATGATTCTTGCGTGCGACAATCTTAGAGTGGCTTTGGTTACTACACATACTCCTATTTCTCAAGTTGCAAACGAAATAACCGAAAGTAAAATTTTAAATAAAATACGACTCTTGAATAAATCACTTCAAGAAGATTTTAATATTATCCGTCCTCGAATAGCAGTATTGGGGCTTAATCCTCATGCAGGAGACAACGGGCTTCTCGGCAAAGAGGAGTTGGAAGTGATAAAACCTGCTATCGAAAAAGCTATAGAAGAAAACATTATATGCGTTGGTCCTCTTGCTGCAGACGGACTTTTCGGCTCCGGAAATTTCAAGCATTATGATGCTATTCTTGCCATGTATCACGATCAAGGTCTCGCTCCTTTCAAAGCACTTTCAAGCGACAGAGGTGTTAACATCACTGCAGGGCTACCTTTTGTTCGCACTTCACCCGCTCATGGCACAGGCTACGACATAGCCGGAAAGAATATCGCTGACGAACTCTCGATGAGAGAAGCTATATACACCGCTATTCACATCGTTAAAAACAGAAAGACGTACGAAGATATCCACGCCAACCCACTCCCTTATCCGAAGCCGGAAGATCGTAAACCAAAAGAAATAAAACCTTTCGACCCTTCTATCTTCGATAACAACGAAGAAAAAGAGAATAAAAAAGAAGATTAATAATAACTATACTTATTATGATTAATTATATCATCAACTTTCTATTGCGCGATAGCTCACTATCAAAATTTGTGGGCTATTGTACAAAGGAGCATTGTGATGAATATAAAGTAATTATCGTCCCATCCGGTTTTTTCGACAGCGATGCCTACGGCACTCGAAAATCATTACCAAAATTACCGATAGCGAAACTTGAAAATACATCAGTATTATTCGGTAAACCTCTGATAGAGAGAGTCAATGACACTATCGTTTGCCACTCGGATATTATCGCTGCATCATTCTTTGTACTATCCAGATACGAAGAATACGTTTCCCCTAACACAAATCTTGACATCCACGGCAGATATATCGGCAAATCTTCTTTTGCAAGTCATGCCGGATATTTAGCACATCCTATCGTAGATGAATACAGCGATTTTTTAAGAAATTTGCTTACTACTGCCGGTGTGGATGTAGCACCAATATCATCCAAACCCAAAATATATCTTACCCATGATGTAGATACTCTATCTCTTTACCGCAGATTAAGAGGGGCTTTGGGAGGTGCTTTACGATCTATAAAAGGCAGTGATACAGACAGTTTTTCTTCTATTTTTAAATCCATAAAAAATATTGAAAACGACCCCGCTTTTACTTTTAACAAATTAATAAAGGCCGACAAAAAAATCCCCGATGCAGAAATAATCTATTTTATTAAAGCCGCAAAAAAAGTTAAAGGCTTTGACTATCCGGGATATAGTCTCACCGACAAAGATTTCAATTACTTCTTAAATAAAATAAGTGATAACAACACACATCCGGGACTTCACACCAGCTACCAAAGCGGAAAGAACACATCTCTGATAAATTTTGAATTAAACAAATTACAGAGTGCATTAAAGCAAACAATCCGCTATAACAGATGGCATTATCTCCGTATTCCGGAACCTACGGAAATGGAAATTCTTTTCAAAAACGGAATCACCGACGACTTCTCCGTTTGCTATGCCGACATGGTTGCATACAGATTAGGAACAACTCGTGCAGTAAACTATATTAATCCAAAAACAAAACAAATTTCAAATCTTATCCTTCATCCGTTATCTATAATGGATGCTACGCTAAGTAACTATATGGAACTCAACATTGAAGAGGCATTTGATATTTGTAAAAAAACAATCAATACAATAAAATACCACAAAGGCGACATCTGTTTACTCTGGCATAACACCTCTCTGAACCCAAAATCATATCACGAAGAACTGTATAATAAAGTGATAAATGAATTATTATGAAAAAAATACTAATTATCACTGACGCTTTAACGCAACCATTATACAATGTTCGTGTAAATTTCCTCTGTAATTCTCTTGTAGAACAGGGTATTAAAGTAACATGGATATCTGAAAAATATCAAGATATTCCATTTAAAATTAACGCCGATTTTATACAAATACCATTCTATAAACACAAAGGTATCATAGGAAAAATAGAATGGGTGATAAAAAATGTGTGTTCTTTATGCTGCGATTACAAAAACAATTATTTCACAAAAAAAATTCTATCCCTCACCAAAGACACTGATTTTGATTTGGTCTTCTGCAGTACGTTTCATACATTCGGATTAAAAAGTGCCTATTATGTAGCTAAAAAGAAAAATATTCCTCTACATATCGACCTTCGAGACATTGCTGAACAATGCGATATCAATGTATACAACAAAAGTAAATTATCCAGATTAAACGTAATTGGCACTATTTATAGAAAAATAAATATCAATCGCAGAAACAAAATTCTAAAATTGGCCGACTCCATCAGTAGCGTATCTCAATGGCATGTTGAATTTCTTAAACAAATCAACCCTAATACACTATTAATATACAATGGCTTTGATAATCAAGAATTCTATTTTACTCCGATAAAATCGAGCTATTTTGATATTGTTTATACAGGTCGTTGGTACGGAAATCAAATGCAAGATACTACCCTACTCTTCTGTGCATTACAAGAAATAATAGAAAAAAATTTAATTGACACAAACTCCATTCGCCTTGTTTGGTACACTGCAAATAATACTCATCACGAGATAATAAAAACAGCCGAAAAATTCGGCTTAAAACATATTACTTATTTATATGATTATGTAAGCAGAAAATCCATACCTGATATACTACTTCATAGCAGCATATGCCTTGTACTATCAAGTGATGACACTCAAGGAATTATGACAACAAAAGTGTACGAAGCAATGGGATGTGAAAAACCGATACTCTGTACAAATTGCAGCAAAAGCGAACTACATAATATCATCACAGATACCAATTCCGGTATTTCTACATCAAACAAAGATGAAGTTATTGACTTCATATTATATCAATACAAAATATGGCAAAAGAGCAATAGTACACATGCGAATTCTGTAAACATCAATATGTTTTCAAGACAACATCAAACCACATTATTAATCAATCATCTAAAATCTCTTCATAAAAAATGAGAAATGCAGCACTCATAGACATCTGTGGAACACTCTTTTATTCAAATACCACTTTCGATTTTTTGGATTATTACATAAAAAATCCAAAGTATATACGCCTTCGTAAAAGAATGGACAATAAGCTATTATTGATAATCAACAATATTATCTACCGCCTTTTTCATTACGATTATTTTCGATTACGAGCTGTAAACTACTTAAAAGGAATGCGTAAAGAGGTAATCGAACAGATGGCAGATGAATTCTACCAATCCTATCTCTTAGAGCGAAAAAACACAAAAGTTTGGCAAATCATCTCTGATTTACAGCAAAACAACACACCCATTGTACTCATTTCCGGAACCATTTCTCCTATCGCCGAAAAAATTGCAGAATATATAAACTGTACGGAAATTTCTTCCCCACTTGAATACAACGAAGATATATGCACCGGCAAAATAAAAAAAGATAATTTAAGAAACAAAATAAAAGCTCTAAATAAAAGGAATATTTTTCCTCCATATTCTATTGTAATTACCGATAATATTGCCGATCACAAATTATTTTACTATTCGGAACAAGGTATAGCCATATGCTATAACAACAAAAAAAGATGGATTTTTTCTCTTAAAAATTGCAATTCCGGCATAACCTATTATGAAGAACAAAACAACACATTCAAGCGATAAAGAATTATTATACACTACATTAATTCCGTATAAATATCTGTATAACATTCGATTAAATCACTCTTCTAAAAGATTGATTTCTTGGCTGTTTATTCATCTATTTCCAATATTATATTGGATAATGGCAGGTGGATGCTATATGATATATAATGCATTCAACAACTATAATGCAAGTAACAATTTGGGAACGTGCAATGTACAATTTCACTATTCAATAATCTACACCCTCTCCGTTCTCTTATTCTCCTTTTCACACTATTACATTTATGAATTAGGCTATATTCTGAACGACGTCAATGCAATCAAAAAAGACAAAGTGTCATTACGGCTCACAACAACCCAAGCAAGCACTATTCAAAAAAACATAAGATTGATATATATCACACATTTTATTCCATTAATCTTATCATTGATAATCCTATCCATCTCACCAATATTCAGATTATTCATTCTAAAACATTATATATCAGCCTCATTACTATCTCTTATTTGTCACACATGCTTTTGTATATACAACAACACAAAATACAATTACCGTATTATTATCTATCCTATACTTCAAATATTAAAATACACAACACCATTAGTATTACTACTATCAATAAAGCCCTTAGTATTAAGCTACAACTTCATATTATACGAAACAACATTCGATAGCTACATATCTATAATATTTATACTTATGATAATAATATATCCGTTAGAAATAAGCATAGAGCGATTTTCCATGCCTACAAAACGATATAGAATTATCAAAAAAATAATTCCGGATGAAGAATCAAAAAAGAAATTCAGAGTGATATATTATTTTATTATATCATTAATAACAACAATAATATATACAGCCATAACAATAGATAATATTGGGATTAAACAAGTAGGTATTATTCATTACTTTACAAACATAATATTGACGCTACTACCACTATATTTATTCTTACTATACAGACTATTGATAAAAGCATCGAAAACCAAACCAAGCAATGACAAGATGGCATAAAAAACCAAAAGTAGAAATAAAATATCAATATGGCACACTATTTGATGTAGATATAGTGAACGCCAAGTTCAGAAAATAAAAACAAAACAAATAAAATATATTAACTATGAACGTAAAACCATTAGCAGACAGAGTATTAATATTACCTGCTCCTGCAGAAGAAAAGACAATTGGAGGTATCATTATTCCTGATTCAGCAAAAGAAAAACCATTAAAAGGAAGTGTTGTAGCAGTAGGCAACGGCACAAAAGACGAAGAGATGGTATTAAAAGTTGGCGATACTGTACTTTATGGCAAATATGCGGGTACGGAATTAGAGCTTGAAGGCGAAAAATATCTTATTATGCGTCAAAGCGATGTATTGGCAATAATCTAATAATTAAGGAGAAATAATCATGGCAAAAGAAATAATTTTCGACACAGACGCCCGCGAAGAGTTAAAAAAAGGGGTTGACGAATTAGCAAATGCAGTAAAAGTAACATTAGGTCCAAAGGGTCGCAATGTAATTATAGAGAAGAAATACGGAGCTCCACACATTACTAAAGACGGAGTAACGGTAGCAAAAGAGATAGAACTTGACGATGCACGTCAAAATCTTGGAGCGCAATTAGTAAAAGAAGTAGCATCAAAAACCGGAGATGACGCCGGAGATGGTACTACAACAGCCACAGTGCTTGCACAAGCGATAGTAGGTGTTGGACTTAAGAACGTAACTGCCGGAGCCAACCCGATGGATTTGAAGCGCGGTATTGACAAAGCTGTTGCCACAGTAGTTGCCGGCATCAAAAAACAATCACAAGAAGTAGGAGACAACTACGATAAAATAGAGCAAGTGGCTACAATATCTGCAAATAACGACGCCGTAATAGGCAAACTCATTGCAGATGCAATGAAAAAAGTATCAAAAGATGGTGTAATCACTATTGAAGAAGCCAAAGGAACAGACACTACAATAGATGTAGTAGAAGGAATGCAATTCGATCGTGGCTTCATATCACCATATTTTGTAACAAACACAGAAAAAATGGAAGTAGATATGGAGAAACCATATATCCTTATCTACGACAAAAAGATATCAAACTTAAAAGAATTACTTCCGATATTGGAGCCTGCAGTGCAATCCGGACGTCCTTTGCTTATCATAGCAGAAGATGTAGATTCCGAAGCACTTACAACCCTCGTTGTAAACCGTCTACGTGCACAACTCAAGATTTGTGCAGTAAAAGCACCTGGCTTCGGCGATCGTCGTAAAGAGATGCTCGAAGATATTGCAATACTAACAGGTGGTGTGGTAATTTCTGATGAAAGAGGTATTCAACTCGAACATGCTACATTAGAAATGCTCGGTACTGCAGAGCGCATTACAGTAACAAAAGATAACACAGTTATTGTAAATGGTGCCGGTCAAAAAGAGGCCATTGCTGCAAGAGTAAACCAAATCAAATCACAAATAGCTGCCACTACTTCTGACTACGACCGCGAGAAACTGCAAGAGAGATTGGCAAAAATTGCCGGTGGTGTTGCAGTATTATATGTAGGTGCCGCTTCAGAAGTAGAGATGAAAGAGAAAAAAGATCGTGTAGACGATGCATTAAGTGCAACACGTGCTGCTATAGAAGAAGGTATCGTTCCTGGTGGTGGCGTTGCTTACATCCGTTCTATCAAAGACTTGGAAGGTCTTAAAGGAGAGTGTGACGACGAGCAAACCGGTATCGAGATAGTAAAACGTGCTATTGAAGAGCCTCTCCGTCAAATAGTATTCAATGCAGGAAAAGAGGGAGCTGTAGTAGTACAAAAAGTTAAAGAGGGAGAAGGCGACTTTGGTTACAATGCTCGCTTCGACAGATATGAGGCACTGCTTGCTGCCGGCGTGGTAGACCCTGCTAAAGTGGCCCGTGTAGCTCTCGAAAATGCCGCTTCTATCGCCGGCATGTTCCTCACTACAGAGTGTGTTATCACTGACAAAAAAGAAGAAAACCCTGCTCCTGCTATGCCAGCTATGGGAGGCGGTATGGGCGGTATGATGTAATAATCACTCCTATTTATCATTATAAAAACAAGGAGGTTGTGTCTAAATTGATGCAACCTCCTTTTATTTTATTCTGTACTAATAGTTTAGTCTATGACATAAAAACAATAACAAGAATAATAGGGGAAACAATATTTCCCTTATTATTCTTGTTATTGGAAAAACTTATATAAAGCAATTACGCTTGCTCGTCCAATATTTTTTTTGCTAAATCCAAGATTGTAGTATCATCAAGCATCACCATACCACCATCAGGACCCGGTTCGATATGAATACCACAGCCACTACCATCTTTATAATTTTGTCCACCAAAATAATTGCGTACAGTATCGGCAGTTAAGCCTAATTCATCAGCAATACGTTGCATACTACCATCAGGAAGAGAATCTTTGATTCTGCGTAATTCGTTAAAAGTTATTGTTTTTGTCATGACTAATAGGTATTAGAATGAGTAAATATTCATCGTTTATTTTATGCTATAAATTTACACATAATATCTTTAAGCACCAAACAAATTCAAAGAAAATTTCAAAAAAAATTTTCCAATAATATAATATAGATTTTCAAGCACTTAAAAAAAACAACTAATTATTTTTACTTAAAAAAAGAATAAAAAGAGCAGAAAAACGTCAAAATATCAAATCAAACAGAAAAATTATGGCGCAATTTATCAGATAGGCGACAAAAAAAGTGGACAATCTTTTAATCGGGAACTTCTTATTTTTTGGAAATTTTATTTTGTTTGAGAACAAAGAAAACAACTTATATAACAATAAAGCAACAACTACCCCCACTATTGAGCCGCACACAACATCTCCCAGATAATGAACTCCGAGGTAAATTCTGGAATAAGTATTGATTATAGCCCACATAAAGATAGTAAATGTAAAAAAGCCGTTTTTTATTACCAAAGAAAGAAAAAGGGCAAGTGCTATCGAATTGGCGGCATGTGAAGAAACAAAGCCATATTTTCCACCGACATAACCTCTTACGGTATGTATTTGCTGCTGGATGTCGGTATTATGAGTCGGCCTTTCTCTACAAACAAGAGGTTTTATTAAGGATGAAGATATCTGATCGCTAAACACTATTACAATAGCTACGAACAACAAAACATATAAAGATTTCGCACCCCATTGTTTATACATTATATATACCAGATAGACAAAAAAAGGTATCCATACCCATGTTTTGGAATAATAAAAGAAAAAATCGTCCAATCCTTGGGTATGGAAACCATTAAAAAACAGTGTTAATTGTATATCTAAATCGTTTAAATAATCAAACATCAGATTAAATATTTTCTATATCAGATGTAGGAAGCCACCCCACTCTACCATCGGAAATTGACACTTCACTCCATCCGGACAACTCTTGTTTTACATTCACCTTTGCACCTTCATGTAAATTAAACATATCGGTACCGCTAATATCCGGAGAACTTTTTAGAGTAACACTTCCGCTCATCACTATTGCATAACTATTGTTCAACACTTTATTTTTTGTATAGAACGCATAAGAAAAAGATACAATAGTAATAAAGAGTGCTACAAAAGCGGTAAAGAAAGCGGCTTTTCTAATCCACAACAATCTGCCAAAGAGATACAACATTATAAGTATCAGAGTAATAATAAAACTAACGATACTTATATAAGCCCAAACATTGGAATTAAAAAGGTTTCCCAAAGAGACGAGCCATTTTTTTGCAAAAAAAGGTTGTATCACATCAATTTTATCTCTTTGAGTAGAATATGCAAATTCGAGATTGTTCTTGATATCAGCATTCGAAGGGTCTAATTGCAGTGCACGTTCGTAATACAAAATTGCTTTTCCGAGTTGATTTGATTTAAAAAGAGCGTTGGCATAGTTATAATATAATGGAGCCGACTCACCGAATTCGCAAATTTGAGCATATATTTCAGCTGCTTTATCGTATTGTTGTTCAGCATAATACTTCTCAGCTTCTTGCCACAATTGAGCGACAGATTGCTGAGCAAAGCCGGAATATATTGTAAATAGGGTAAAAGAAATTACCAATATTAATTTTACATGTTTCATAACAATTACTTTTTAATAGTACTTTCTAAAGAGGAGATTAATTTGGCAGTGTCGGCATAAATTCTTTCCATTGCGGCATCCGTATTAGGTAGAGGAGCATAACGTTCGAATTCACAGGCATGTAGAAGGTTGATGAAATCAGTTATACTATCCTCCGGCACATTTGAAGCTCTCAATTTTTCCTCAATATTCTCTTTATTTAAATCGGAAACCGGTATTGATAGTTTATCGGAGATATAGCCCCACATTACCCTCAACACCTCATCATAGAAGGCATCTTTTTCGCCTTTATTCATCTTTTCAAATGCAATTTTAAGGCGTTTTTTAGCCACTTTATTAGCTTTTTTATTTCGCATTAAAGCTACATTTGCGTTATCTTTGGCTTGTTTTCTGAAGAAAAATATCAATGCCATAACGAGAACGAAAGGAATAATATAGCACATCCAGAAGAGCACCGTACCGACAAAGAATTGTTTCGGCAATTTAAGCTCTCCCATATTACTGTTTATATATCGAATATCAGTAGCTAAATTATCAACATTAACTTGATTATTATTTCGAGCAACTATTTGTTGTGAAGCGTTATTTGAATTAGGGTTTTTAGCTACTTTAATATTGACATTTCCTACCTCAAGAGTTTTGTAAGATTTTGAATTAATATCATAATAAGCCAAATAAGTAGATGGAATAAAGAATTCTCCATCATGGCGAGGAACTACAAAATACTCAATAGTTTTGGTACCTTCCATACCTCTATCAGTAAGTTTGATATTATTGGAAACTTTCGACTCATACGTTTCGAAATCGGCAGGGAATTTTAACTCCGGAGTTTTAAGAAGTTTCAAATTACCCACACCTGAGAATGTCAGTTTAATAGTAATAGGGTCATCAGCAGTAACTTCAGTAGCGCTAACTTCTTGTTTTACATCGAGGCTACCCACTACGCCACAAAAAGAATCGGGTTTAGGAGCAGGCAGAGAATTTACGTCAATAACAGCTTTTTTGGAAGTAACTTTCTTTGTTACCGTTTGATAAGAGCCGAAGAAATCATCAAAAATGCTGCGTGAGCGGCGTTGAACAGGTATTTCAACGAGCACCTCACAATCGGCAGGGGCTATCTCTACTTTTCCGCTTTTCTGAGGGAATAACAATATTTTCTTCAGTTCATACACATAAAAATTCTTGTTATTATACTGTTCTATATTGGTTTGAATGGTCTGTAAATCAAAATCTTGAGAGAAGCAATTTTTGATTTCCGGGAAATTTACAGAGTTGATAGATCGTATTTGAATAGTAGAATATAGTTTATACGAAACACAAACAGCCTCTTGCTCCATAACCTTAACTTTTGACAATTGCATACGCAAGAAAAGGTTGTCGGCGGATAGAGAAGCATAATTTTGGTTTGAAGCACCTCCTTGAGATTTAGCCTGAGCATTTGCTTTATCTTGAGGTATTACGGTGATATCCAAGGAATTTGAATAATATTTCTGTTTATCCACAGTAATAGAGGCGGGGTTTATGGTGTACTTACCCTCTTTTACTGCGCTAATGGTATAAGTATAAATAACTTTGCGAGAAGAAGACACTTTACCATTTATGAATTGTGTTGAAGAACTAGTAGAAGTATACGGTCCTGCCAACACTTCGAAACCTTTAAATTCCGCTACTTTTAAATTCTGACCGTCGGCATTAACCACGAATTGCAGTTGAAATGGCTCTCCAACCACTACTGTAGTGCTTTGTACATTCGCTTTAAACTCCACATTATCGGCTGCAATAGCGTACAATGAAAAGAATGCGACGATTACTATTGAAATAAACTTCTTCATAATTTATTTATTACCAATCTTTTTCTACTTTAGAAGAGTTTCTTTTTTGTTTTTGTAATTTCTTTAATTTCTCTTGAGTTTGTTTCTCATCTTGCTGCAAAGCCTCAAGAATTTGTTCAGCATTTTCTTTCGACATAGATTCGGAATTTTGTTGTTGTTGCTGTTGTTCTTGTTGCTGTTGCTGTTCTTGCTGCTGTTGCTGCTGTTCTTGTTGTTGTTCTTGCTGTTTATTATCTTTAGAGTCTTGTTGCTGCTGTTGCTGTTGTTGTTGCTGTTGTTGTTTTAAAAGATATTTGGCATAGGCCAAATTATATCTTGTATCGTCATCATTAGGATTATTTTTCAAGGCCTCTTTATAAGCGGATATAGACTCTTGAATTTTATTAGCTTGCAACAAAGAGTTTCCTAAGTTATGGTAAGAGCTTGCCAATTTTTGTTTATCATCGTCGGCAAGGGCGGCAGCTTTAGAGAATTGCTCTGCCGCTTCGGCATATTTTTCTTGGCGATAGAGTGAATTTCCGAGGTTAAAATTGGCTGAGAAGCTGGATTTATTTTTCTCCAAGCCTTTTCGATATTCTACTTCCGACTCTACAAATTTTTCTTTATTGTACTCTTTATTGCCTTTATTTACAAATTTACTCTCTTTTTGGGCGATAATAGGAAGAGTAATAATTACAGCAATTAGAATAATAATCGTTTTTTTCATAATCAAAACCATTTAATTTTATTTAGACGATTATTTTGTCGATTGAGGACAAAGAATTCTAACAACAATAACACCAATGCGATCCATGCAAAGACAAAGAATTGCTCGTCATAAGCGGCAAAATTTTTTGACATGATTTCACCTTTTTGCATATCATCAATTTCCTTCATAATAGTACGCAATGCGATATTAGAGTTATCGGCTCTCACATAAACGCCGTTACCGGCAGAAGCTATTTGAAGGCACATCGGTTCGTTCAATTTAGTAAGAACGATGTTATCCGACTTATCTTTTAAGAAAGAAGCTTTACCATCTACGGGAATTGGGGCACCATTAGGGCTACCGATACCGACAACATTGACGATGATGCCCTTTTCGTTTGCCTCTTTAGCGGCTTTTACGGCGTCATCCTCATGGTTTTCTCCATCGGTAATTACAATAATAGATCTGCCCACACCGGATTCCGATTCGGGGAAGCATTTTGTTGCCAACTCAATAGCGGCACCTATTGCAGTACCGGGGCGCGGGACAGTGTTGGTATTAATAGTAGATAAAAACATTTTAGCAGAGACATTATCGGTAGTTAAAGGCAGTTGCACAAAAGCATCTCCGGCAAATACCACCATACCAACCTTATCTTCCGACATTTTATCTATTAATTTAGAGAGCATCATCTTGGCATTATCCAAACGAGAAGGGGTAACATCTTGCGACAGCATGGATTTTGAAACGTCGAGAACGAACATCACCTCTACCCCGTTTGTTTTACTATCTTCTATTTTAGTACCCATTTGAGGGCGAGCAAGAGCAAAAACGAGTAATACCAGCACTATAATAAGTAGGTAAAATTTCACATAAGGGCGTACCGAAGAGACATTCGGCATCAAAGAAGCCAAGAGATTGGGATTACCAAAAGTTCTCAAGCGTTTCTTTTGAACATACATTCCATAATGGAATAGCAATACTATAAAAAGCAGTGCTATCAACCAATAGAACATATCCGGGTTTTCAAATCGAAACATAGTTCACTATCTGTTTTTAATAGATTGAAGTTTGATTTTTGAATTTCGTTTTTTGGGATATACATAATAACGTGCTACCATAGGGGATGGAGCAACATTAATTTTTTTCTTATAATTAGGAGCAAAAGAGACCACGGTTTTTATAGGCGCATAAGTAGTATCTGCGAAAATAATCTGAACAGGGGCTTGTGAAAGATAAATTCCTTTACAAACTACTCTTGAACCGGGGGTTTTATTCACTTGATAACCGGAAATTCTTACTGTAAAACGAGCACTATCCGGAGAGATTATTAATAGTGTATTTGATAATGATTGCGCGCAAGCAACACTAACAAATAATCCAAAAGATAACATTAATAATAATTTTTTCATATTAAATGTTTTAAGGTAAACGACGTAAAACTGTTGATTTCAAAAAGATTTCGATAAGTAAAAGGATAAAGGCTGCAAAAAGGAAAGGGAAAAACTCTTCACTTTTAGTGTTATATTCATTTACTCGAAGTTTTGTTTTTTCTAATTTATCTATTTCTTGATATATAGTTCTAAGTTTATTATTATCAGTAGCGCGGAAATAGCTGGCACCGGTTAGTTCTGCGATAGAAGTAAGAGTATTTTCATCGATATCCACTTCAATATCGTTATAAACGATTCCCATTGGTGTATTAAACGGATAAGGAGCCATTCCCATTTTGCCGACACCTATAGTATATACTCTGATACCGAATGTTTTAGCCATTTCTGCGGCTGTTAATGGAGCGATATCGCCGCGATTATTAGTACCATCGGTAATAAGTATTATTACTTTTGATTTTGCTTGGCTATCTTTAATACGGCTGATAGCATTAGCCAAACCAAGTCCAATAGCGGTACCGTCTTCTATTAATCCGTATTCAACACTCTGAACCAAGTTCAATAATGCAGTATGGTCGGTAGTTAAAGGGCATTGTGTAAAACTTTCACCTGCAAAAAGAACAAGGCCGATATTATCATTAGGGCGACCGGCAATAAATTCCATCGCAACGTTTTTTGCGGCTTCCAACCTATTCGGTTTTAAATCTTCCGCGAGCATGGTGCCCGAGATATCTACAGAAAGCATTATATCAATACCCTCTGTTGTTTCCGAGCGATGAGTATTGCTCAGTTGAGGTCGAGCTATTGCGATTATTATTAAGGCAATTGCAGCACATCTGATAATAAAAACGAGGTGAAACAGCAAGACCTTTTTTGTTTTAGGCAATTTATTAAAGGCCCCCGTAGAAGAGACTTGTAGGGTTGCATCGGTTTTATACTGTTTAAATATATACCAAATTATCATTGGTAAGATAAGCAATAAAAACCATAGATATTCCGGATTTCGAAAAGTCATAGTACAAAAAATTATTATTCTACACTTACCTTATTTGAGTCATCATTTGAATTGACAGCATCTACATTGCCGGTAACATCACTCTCTTTATCAGCAACTTCTTCTTGTTTAGAAATATCGATAAATTTTGTAACGTTATTGAACGCCAAGCTATTCTCATCCGGAAGTGGAACCCATTTAGCGAATTTTACCAAATCGGATATTGAGAGAATCGAGCGTAACAGGGTCATCAATTCTTTATTTGCATTCAAATCTTTATGGGATTTAAATTCTCCGATCAAATCCTCTGACGACATTTCCATTGCCGAGATATTGAAACGTTTATCAATATATTGGCGTAAAATATCTGTCAAATCGGTATAATACTCTTTGAACAAACTTTTTTGCCACAATTGTTTCTGTCTCAACAACTCAAGCTGTTCGTACGCTATAACATGAGCGGGACGATTATCCACAATCTCTTGGCATTCAGAATCTTCTTTCTTGAATTTTTTCTTATACCAACGAATAATAAAAATTATCATTAGAATTATAATCACCGATAAAACTACTATAGCGGTAATAGTAAGGAAAGAAATCCAATCAAAAGGAGGTTTTACCACATTTTTTATATCGGCAATAGCATGTTGAGTAGTGTCTATCGGAACAGAGAGTACTTTAAGTACCAGAGGGTTAGTAAAAAAAGTATCGTTACCATCAACGACAGGCATATTTGGTACAAAAATCATAGCAGAGTCAAAAGAAGTAACCACATATGATTCCGACACTTTAATTTCACCGGAAGGAAGTAATACGGTATCTTTTTTGCAATAATCCACTATTTCCAATCCATTCACAATAGAATCGGAAAATAGAGGAAATACAACTTGTTTATCTTTGGGTTGGATGGCGGAAAGCGTAAATTTCGTTTGTTCACCAATCCAAATACAAGCTGAGTCCATTTCGGCATTAACCGAGATAGACTGAGCGAAGAACCACAAAGGCAAACAAGACATCAATAAGGATAAAACCAGACGTTTCATATTATTTTCTCATATTAAATAATCGCATCAAAGCCTTGACATAATCCTCCGTAACTTCGAGAGAAACGAAATCAATACCGGCATATTTCACCATTTGGTTTAAATTAGCCATGCTATCTACCCAATATTTTTTATACATTTCTCGAACTTTAAAGGAGTTTGTATCTACCCACAAACGTTGACCTGTTTCGGCATCTTTAAACTTAACGAGACCTACAGGAGGTATTTCAACATCACGGATATCATACACTTGCAGTGCCACAACATCATGCTTTCTATTAGCAATAGTAAAGGCATCTTGCTGAAGATTATCGTCGATAAAGTCGCTTATTAAGAATGAAGTGCAACGTTTTTTAATAACATTGGTAAGGTACCTCAAAGCGAGAGAGATATCGGTAGCATTACTCTCGGGTTTAAACTCAAGGAGTTCACGAATAATAAAAAGAATATGTTTACGACCTTTTTGAGGTGGAATAAATTTCTCTATTTTATCAGTAAAGAATATAGCCCCGATTTTATCATTATTTTGGATAGCAGAAAAAGCGATTGTAGCGGCTATTTCGGTAATAACATCGCGTTTATACGCACTTGTAGAGCCAAATAAGCTACTGGAAGAGAGGTCGATAAGTAGCATAACCGTCATCTCTCTTTCTTCTTCAAAAACTTTTACGAAAGGTTTTCGAAAACGAGCAGTAACATTCCAATCGATAGTACGGACTTCGTCACCATACTGATATTCACGCACTTCAGAAAACGTCATACCCTTTCCTTTGAAGGCAGTATGATATTCGCCGGCGAAAATATTATTAGAAAGGCCGCGCGTTTTTATTTCAATTTTTCGAACTTTATTTAATAATTCCGAAGTTTCCAAAGCACAACAAATTAAAAAGATTAAGGCACTTCTACAGCATTAAGAATTTGATTAACAATCTCTTCTGAAGTGATATTATTAGCTTCAGCCTCATAAGTAAGACCGATACGATGGCGAAGAACATCCATTGCAACGGCACGAATATCCTCAGGAATTACATAACCGCGGCGTTTGATAAATGCATAAGCACGTGCTGCTAATGCCATATTGATAGAAGCACGAGGGGAAGCACCAAAAGCAATCATTCCACTCAATTCTTTCAAACCATACTCTTCCGGATTACGTGTAGCGAACACCAAATCCACAATATATTTTTCAATTTTTTCGTCGATATAAACCTCTTTCACCACTTTACGAGCTTCTACGATATCTTCTACTTTTAATATTGGAGAAACTTTATGGAAAGCATCTTTAACATGAGCATTAACGATAAGGCGCTCCTCTTCTTTTTTAGGATAAGAGATTACTACTTTAAGCATAAAACGATCGACTTGCGCCTCCGGAAGCGGATATGTACCCTCTTGTTCTATTGGGTTTTGAGTAGCCAATACGAGGAATGGGTCCGGCAGAGCAAAAGTTTCTTCACCTATAGTTACTTGATGCTCTTGCATTGCTTCGAGAAGTGCGGATTGAACCTTTGCCGGAGCACGGTTTATCTCATCGGCGAGAACGAAGTTGGCGAAAACAGGACCTTTTTTTATAACAAAGTTCTCGTTTTTTTGACTATAAATCATAGTACCGACTACATCGGCCGGCAATAAATCAGGGGTAAATTGAATACGGCTAAAGTCGGCATCAATAAGTTGTGCCAAAGTTTTTATTGCAAGGGTTTTGGCCAATCCCGGTACACCTTCTAACAATACGTGACCATCGGAAAGCAAACCGATAAGCAAAGATTCTACCAAATGTTTTTGACCGACAATGGTTTGGTTCATTCCCATCATCAAAGCATCAACAAAAGAACTTTGACGTTCTATACGCTCATTTAATTCGCGAATATCAACTATTTCACTCATATCTTATAATTAATTTTCTATTATATTTTCTTTTATTATTTCAATACAAAAGTACTATTTTTATCACTATCCACAAAGTTTTTTTCCCACTCTTTTTAATGAAAAGCAGATAATAAAAACAGTAAAAGCTATCAATAATTTATACGTATAAAAGGTCTGTTTATTGTAATTATTTAGAAAAAATACACATAGGTTTCAATTCTAATCAATTAGCTTTTTTCACGAATTTATCGTGTAATTCTCGAGCATATTTTATTGCCTGAGGATTTGAGCTATCGATAAGAGCTCCATTCACTTTCGGTATATATAGTGTTGTACCCGGAACTATGACATTTGGATTTGGTATTCTGCTTTGATTGGCTTCATAAATATAGACCCAAAAATCTCGATGGCCATAATATTTCAAAGAGATTAACGTCAATCTGCTATCTTTCGGCATTTGAATTGTATCTAAGAAACGGGTATAAACTCTTGGTGTATTAAAGATGTCTGTTTGCTCAATAGATGTTTCCGCTTTTGTATCCGGTGCATCGTCAAAAGCAGTATCTTGCTCATTATATTGCACTGTATCAACTATTTCAACAGAAGTATCATTAGTTAACACCACACTCTCTTGTACGTTATTATCATGATGCAGCTTATCGGTTTTATCTATATCATTTACGTCATCATCCGGCGTTTTATTCATCGCGAAAATTGTATCGAAACGCTGTTTTACAAATCCATTATAGTAAAAATCCAATGCCAATGCAGAGGCAAGAATCAAGACAATACCCAATATTGATAAGATGATAGCAACTCTGCGACGCCTCTTTCTTTGATACTCTTTACGAATAGCAAGCAACATTTCCGCATCAGGAGAATTTGAGTTATTTTTTTCTTCTTTCAATTCGGAAGAATAATTGATTTCTTCGGACTCAGATGCTTTTTCAACTTCCGAAATTACTTCCGGTTTCGATATATTTTCCCCTTCAAGAGTTGTTTTCGACTGCGTTTCTCGCTCTAACTCAAGCTTTTTCTCGACGTCCGATTGGGTTTCTTCTTTGGCACTATTCTCGATTTCCGATACGTTCTCGGCATCCGACTCGATTTCATCATTTGTAATATTGTCGGTTTCCGAAACAAGTTCTTCTTCAGCACTATTCTCGGGTTTGGAAACTATCTCAACGTCCGACATGATATCTTCTTGAGCAGTATTCTCGGTTTCTGATATAACACTTTCTTTATCAGAAGTTTCGGTTTGCGATTCTTTCTCGGTGTCCGGATAGATTTCTATTTCATGAGTAATTTTCTTTTCCGAATTAACTACGGTATCCGGATAAATTTCCGATTCTGAATTAGGTAAGGTATTCGGTTGGTTTTCCGATTCTGAATTAATATCCGGATTGGGAATAACATCAGTTTTCGTATCTTGACCATCAGAACTCAATCCCTGAATATCGGCAAGTAATGATTTGATTTCCAAGGCTTGCTCAGCGAGTTTTTCTAAAGGGGACTCTACCTTATCAGCCTCATTATCAGTTTTTATTAACTGCACATCAGTTTTTACCTCATCAACCGGAGGAATGGAACTAACAGTATGATTTGCTGATAAATTCTTTAGATCTTGGGACAAAGTATCAATATTAACTTCACCATCACTCATATCTACAACATCATCAATAATGATGGTATCGAGATGGGCAAAAGGCGAATTGACAATATTTTTTAATTCAGAATCGGGAGTAAATACTATTTTATAGTGAGAATTGATTTTAATTGGTTTACCTGTATTAACATCAACGCTACTACGTTCATTTACAAGGGTTACCTTAAAAGAACCTAATCCGGTAATTTTCAAAACCTTATCTTTACTTAGAGCATCAATAAAGATATTTTGAAAAGCTTTAACAAAGGCATTAGCCTCTTTTTTAGTAATCTTAGCCTTTGAAGCGAACACATCGACTAACGATTTCATATTTACTTCATCCATACTCATACCTCTTTTAATTTAGATTTTAAAGAAGAAGAAGGTTTGAAATTAAGCACTAATTTTGGTGGGACAAGCATAGTTTTTTTCGTAGTAGGGTTAACTATTTTTCTCTGTTCTTTCCTGCGCACCTCCAATTGTCCTAAATTACCAAGAGTAACAGAATCTCCATTGGACAATTGTTCTACAACAGCATCCACAAAGCAAGAAAGCACGGTAGCAGTTTGCTTTTGCGTGCTATTCATTGTTTTAGCTAATTGAGTAATAAATTCTTTATTATTCATAGACCAATCACTCTACTAATTTTGCAAATAAGTCATAAACATCGCTATCGATAATTTCCACGTTATAAAAATCACCAACAGTAAGGGGAATTTTTTTATCAATATAAACTTCTCCATCAACCTCCGGGGAATCGAATTCGGTGCGAGCAACGTAAAAATCGGGGTCTTCACGATCAATAATAACCCTCATTATAGAACCAACTTTTTCGGCGGCTATTGATTGTGATATTTTCTCTTGTAAAGACATAATTTTATCTACTCTACTCTGTTTCACCTCCTCCGGTATATCATCACTATAATTTTTATAGGAATAAGTACCCTCTTCATGCGAATAAGCAAATACACCCAATCGTTCGAATTTTTGAGTTTCCACAAAATCGATTAGTTCATTAAAATCCTCCTCTGTTTCACCGGGATGGCCGACAAGTAAAGTTGTACGAAGGTGAATTCCGGGAACAGCCTTTCTGACGTTTTCGATAAACTGTAACGTATCTTGCTTGGTAAGATTTCTACGCATTAATTTGAGCATATTATCGGAAATATGCTGGAGAGCGATATCGAAATATGAACAAACCTTAGGGTTATCACGCATCACATCAAGGATTTGATATGGAAAATTATTCGGATAACCATAATGAAGTCTTATCCACTCAATACCATCGATTTCGGACAATTTGCTTACCAATTCGGGTAATTTATGCTCGTGATAGAGATCAAGACCATAATATGTTAAATCTTGAGCTATTAGCTGAAGTTCTTTCACTCCCTTATGCGCCAACCACTTAGCCTCATCAACGATAGATTCGATATCACGAGATTTGTATGCACCGGTAATAATAGGTATTGCGCAATAGGAGCAAGTACGATTACATCCTTCTGCGATTTTCAGGTATGCATAATGAGCCGGAGTAGTAACTACTCTTAAATCCTTTGATGATTTCTCATTTTTTCTTTGGGCAACGAAATCATCTATCATATCAGACCAATTAAACTTACCATAGTATGCGTCGACTTCAGGGATTTCTTGCTCTAATTGGTGAATATATCTTTCAGAAAGGCAACCCATTACTATTAGTTTGCCTATTCTACCACGTTTTTTCAGTTCGGTAAGTTCCAAAATAATATCAATAGACTCTTGTTTAGCATCGCCAATAAACCCACAAGTATTAACGACGACGAATTCGCCGCACACCTTATCGGAATCATGAAAAACTTTAAATCCGGCGTTTTTAAACAATCGCATAAGTTTTTCCGAATCCACGAGATTTTTATAGCAACCTAAAGAAATAACGTCAACTCTATTTTTTTGCATAATAAAAAGAAGAGATAATTACAGGGAGAATAGAGTTTGTACAAAAGATTTTTTATCGAAAACTTGCAAATCATCGATACCCTCACCGAGGCCGATATATTTTACAGGGATTTTAAATTGGTCGGAGATACCGATAACGACGCCACCCTTGGCAGTACCATCGAGTTTAGTAACCGTCAAAGAAGATACTTGAGTAGCTTTAGTAAATTGTTTTGCTTGTTCAAAGGCATTCTGACCTGTAGAACCATCGAGGACGAGCATAACATCGTGGGGAGCATCGGGCACGATTTTCTTCATAACATTTTTGATTTTCGACAGTTCGTTCATCAAATTAATTTTATTATGCAGACGGCCGGCAGTATCTATAATAACGACATCAGCGTCATTAGCTTTAGCAGAAGAGAGAGTATCGAAAGCGACGGATGCCGGGTCGGCACCCATCTGTTGTTTTACGACGGGCACACCTACTCTTTCGCCCCAAATACATAACTGTTCGACGGCGGCAGCGCGGAAAGTATCAGCGGCACCAAGGCAAACCTTTTTACCTGCTTTTTTATACTGAGCGGCAATTTTACCGATGGTAGTAGTTTTTCCAACGCCATTCACGCCGACTACCATTATCACATAAGGTTTTGCAGGAAGAGGATCTTCGAAAGAGAGATTTGCAGTAGTTTCGTTTTCAGCGAGCATAGTGCATATCTCTTCATTGAGAACATTTGAAAGTTCGTTTGTATTTAAATACTTATCCTTAGCGATACGAGTTTGCAGGCGTTCAATAATTTTCAAAGTGGTTTCCACACCGACATCGGAGGTTATTAAAGCCTCTTCGATATTATCCAAAACATCGTCATCCACAACGCTTTTACCCATGATAGCGCGGGATAATTTACTCCACACACTCTGTTTTGTTTTTTCAAGGCCATCGTTTAAAACCTCTTTTTTATTCTTTGATAAAAAACTAAAAATACCCATTTTACAACATTTTTATTAATCAACAAAGGTACGATTAATTTTTTGAATTACAAAGGAAAGTAAATAAAAAAAGGAAACCCTACTCTCAACAAGCAACTGCAAAATTAGTGACAAAATTTGAAGAATAGCTCA
>SAMEA3663026__coassemble_446_pt1 | contig 23015 bp, 16 predicted proteins | sample SAMEA3663026__metabat2_low_PE_015 | metagenome-assembled genome bin SAMEA3663026 (sample SAMEA3663026) | pig gut metagenome | biome: pig gut; feature: pig-associated habitat; material: faeces | place: France | collected 2012
TTGATTTCGAGAAACTGTGGATAAAGGATTGGTAATATTTGTAATAGGATTTGAAGCGAATCCACCATTATTAGGAGAAAGAGAAGAAGGCGAATTAAACTCTTGCGGAACGGATTCAGCAGGAATTGAGTTTGGACTCTTCTTGGAAGATGCCTGAACGGAATTTGAGATAAAACTGCACTCTTTTTTGTAAAAAACGGCTAAAACGGGAGAGGGAGAAGAGAGCTGTGTGACGGATTTTAAGTCATCAGCAGAAGATACAACAATAATTTCTTCGGCAGAAGATGAATTTTCATCCAGCCACGCCTGAGTAGAAACAATAATTTTGGGAGAAAAACATTTCAGTAAATCGGAAACTAACTTAGGTCCCTCAGCAACAAAAAGAGAGAGTTCATCGCGATATTTCTTTAATTTCAAAGAAGAAATAAGTTTGATTTTATTTTTTGAAAGAGACATAGTATATATTAAAGAGTAGAAAGAAGAAAAAATATACTTAATAAAATAAATAATTGCAAAAATAATATTTATTTATTGAAATACAAAGAAATTGAAGATAAAATTCGGCAGATTGTCGATTATTTTTTGTACATTTGCAAGGTATATTACAATCAACCGAAGGTACATAAGATGAATAAAAAAATAAAATTTATAGTAATCATATCATACGTTGCACTGATAGCGAGCAGTTGTAATGTAATGAAATATGTACCTGAAGGTCAAGAGTTATTAAAGAAAACCAAGATAAAAACCGATGTACCGGACATAACAACGGATATATTATCAGACTATTTATACCAAACACCGAACAACTATTTTTTAGGATTGTGGAGGATGCAATTGGGTTTTTATAGTGCATCGGGTAATGATTCCACGAAGTGGATAAACAGGTGGCTGAGGCGAATAGGAGAGCCGCCGGTGATATACGATTCCTTAAAAACCGAATATAGTGCCGAAGAGCTACAAAAAGTGATGTTTAACAAAGGCTATTTGAGCGCAGAGGTAAGTACTAACGTAAAGCATAAGAAGCGACAAGTAAGCGTATTATACACGATAAAAGGTAATACGCCATATAGGATACGCAAATATGACATCAACATACCGGACAGCACCGCATCGGCAATAATCAAGGAAAGATATTTGAAAAGCACGGATATGAACGGTGTGCTATTTGACATAGATATCCTCAATGAAGAGAGGTCGAATATAACAAAAATTTTAAGGAACAACGGGTATTACAATTTTAACAAAGAATTACTCTATTTTGCTGTAGACAGCACATTAGGAAGTCATCAGATAGACTGCGAAGTGAATTTACAGCAGAAATATTTAAAAAACGACTCGGCACTAAAAATCATCTTCACGAAAAAAAATATCGATAAAGTGACCATTTATATGATAAAAGATGCGTCGCTACAAGTAAGCCAAAACAATATGGAATTTGACACGATATATAAAGATGGTTTTGAGATAATAACAAAGAGAGGAGAGAAAACCTTCAAGCCGAGTGCGATAATAAAGAAAGTATATATCATGCCGAATACGATATATAATGAGCGACGAGTAGACCGCACCTACTCACGGCTCAACTCGGTATCCGCAATAAAATATGTAAATATAGCATTTACAGAGAATAGCAATGGGAATTTAGATGCACGAATAGTTGTTTCGCAAGACAAACCACACTCCATCTCAGCACAAGCGGAAGTAACCTATTCCGATGGAGATTTTGGGGTAAAATTAGGAGTAGGATATAAGAATAACAATATTTTTAGAGGAGGCGAAACATTATCGATAGACGCAAAAGGAGGATGGGAAGGAATCGGATCGCTCAATAATTTACAACATGCATGGGATTATGGAGCAGATGTATCCTTAAAATTTCCGACCTTATTAGTACCCTCTACAAAAAATTTCAGAAGGCGCTCGATAGGAAATACAGACATTTCCGTATCCATGAATTTCCAGCAGAGGCCGGAATACAATAGGAATATTGCCAATGCAGGGTTTAAATATAATTGGAGGTACAATAGGGTAAATTTCACTTATAACTTGATAGATATAAGCTACATATATCTTCCGCGAGTATCAGATGCCTTTAAAGACAAGTATTTAAGTCCTACATCAAGCATCCGCTTCAGTTACGAAGACAACTTTATCATGCGAATGGGATTCGGAATAAATTACTCAAACCGAAGGAATAATTCACAAGATAGCTATTTTACATTACGCGCCAACATACGCACTGCAGGCAACTTACTTTATGCCATAAGCAATATGATAGGGCAAAAGAAGAATGCAGACAACGCATACGAGATATTTCACATACGATATTCACAATATGCGAAAGCAGACATCGACTATTCGTATAATTTAGCGGCATCAGAAAAAACGCGATTGGTTTTTCACGCGGGCTTAGGCATAGGATATCCATATGGCAACGGAACGATATTGCCTTTTGAAGAGCGCTACTTCAGTGGAGGAGCCAACAGTATGCGAGGATGGTCGGCAAGAACATTAGGACCGGGAAATTTCCATAACAGTTCCGGCTCAATAGACTTTATGAAGCAGTCGGGAGATATTAAGTTAGACTTAAATTTCGAAGCACGATTCAAATTATTTTGGAAATTGCAAGTGGCAATATTTATGGATGGCGGAAATATTTGGACGATAAAAGATTATCCGGAGCAACCGACCGGATTTTTCAGGTTCGACACCTTCTACAAACAAATAGCTGTGAATTACGGAGCGGGAATACGCTTGGATTTTGATTTTTTTGTGATAAGGGTAGACTTAGGTATCAAGCTTTACGACCCCGGTTATCCTATTGAGTCAGAAAGATTTAGAACAGAGCTCACATGGGCAAACGACTTCGCACTACACTTTGCTGTAGGATATCCATTCTGATAATCGACACAATAAAAAGCGACATATATAATAACTTAATCTAAATATAACAAACATGAGAAAAAAAATCACATTAACACTGGCATTGATAATAGCCAACATCATCATTGTCAATGCATGTACAAACTTTTTGGTTGGCAAGAAAGCGTCGGTTGACGGCTCGACATTGATATCATATTCAGCGGACTCATATTGGCTATATGGTGCGTTATATCACTATCCTGCAGCAAAATATCCTGAAGGCGCCAAGATGGACGTATATGAATGGGATACCGGTAAATATCTCGGACAAATAGCACAAGCACGCGAGACCTATAACGTAATAGGCAACATGAACGAATATCAATTAGCGATAGGAGAAACCACATATACAGGACGAGAAGAGCTCATCGACACAACAGGACTTATCGACTATGGCAGCTTGATATACATCACATTACAGAGAGCAAAAAATGCGCGTGAAGCCATTTATACGATGGTAAAATTAGTAGAAGAATACGGCTATTACAGTTCCGGAGAGTCGTTCTCAATTGCCGATCCTAACGAGATATGGATAATGGAACTGATAGGAAAAGGACCAGGCTCAAAAGGCGCGGTATGGGTAGCACAACGCATTCCGGACGACTGCATTTCGGCACATGCCAATCAAGCCAGAATAACAACCTTTGCCATGGAAAGTCGCAAGAATAAGACCTCCATATCAAGCAAAAACTTAAAGAAGATTTACAACCCTGAAGTAACAACAGTATATGCATATGATGTAATAGATTTTGCAAGAAGCAAAGGATATTTCAACGGCAAGAACGAAGAATTCAGTTTCAGTGACACATACAATCCGCTTGATTTCGGAGGAGTAAGATTCTGTGAAGCACGCGTATGGTCGTTCTTCAACCGTTTCAACAAAGAGGTTGGAGCAAAATATCTCTCATACATTCAATGCGAGACCAAAGAGCGTATGCCATTATATATCAAAGCAGACCGACTACTTTCGGCACAAGATATCAAAGATGCGATGCGCGACCACTACGAAGGCACACCACTTGACATGACAAAAGGTATGGGTTGTGGCCCTTACAACTCTGTATATCGTATGACACCGCTCACCTATAAACACAATGGAGTAGAATATTACCACGAGCGTCCGGTAGGAACACAACAAACAGGCTTTACCTTTGTAGCACAGATGAGATCAAGTTTACCAAACGAGATAGGCGGTATACTTTGGTTTGGCGTTGACGATGCAACTTGCAACGTATACGTGCCAATATACACATGCTCAACCGAGGTACCAAAATCCATGCAAGAGGGCAACGGAACAATGCTTGAATTCAGTTGGACCTCAGCATTTTGGGTAAATAACTGGGTAGCACAAATGGTATATAACCGCTATAGCGAACTGATGCCTGACCTTCGCAAGCACCAAATAGAATTGGAAAATGCCTTTACAAATCAAGTAAAAGCCAGCGATGCAAAAGCCATGCAATTGATGAAAACCAATCCATCGGAAGTGCGTCCATTCCTTACACAATGCTCTAAATTATCTGCCGAAAAAGCACTCACTACATGGAAAAAATTAGGAGAATACTTCATGGTAAAATATTTGGATGGAGCTATCAAAGGCGAGCAAAATGGAAAATTCATGCAAAATGAGAAACATATTCCGGGAAAAGTATTGCGTCCGGGATACTCAAAAGAGTATATCGAGCATGAATTGGTAAATCCAAATCCGGAAAGATTTAAAGCTAAAACAGCAGAAGAAATGAATAAACGTAAATAAAAAAATAAACATCAATCTTTATGAAAAAAATCACATCAATATTATTAACATTAATCATGAGTACAAGCATGATAATAGCAGGGAATCCATTTTTTGAAGAATCAAAACAGCCACACGGCACATTCCCTTTCAACGAATTAAAGAACGAGCATTTTATGCCTGCATTGGAAGAAGCTATAAAACAGCACAATGCGGAAATAGATGCAATAATTAACAACCCGGCAAAAGCTACCTTTGAGAACACAATTGTAGCCTTGGAGCGTAGTGGAAAGATGTATAATCGCGTGCTTACCATTTTCTTTGCATTAAACAGTGCAGAGACAAATGACGAAATGCAAGCTCTTGAGCAACAAATCATTCCTATTATCACAGAGCACGGCAATACTATCTCATTAAACGAGAAGCTTTTTGCTAGAGTAAAAGAGGTTTACAGTCAGAAAGATAAACTTAAATTGACAGTAGAGCAACAGATGCTCCTTAAAAACACTTACGAAAGCTTTGCCAACAACGGAGCCGACCTAAGTGCTGAAAAGAAAGAGGTATACAAGAAGCTCTCACAAGATTTAAGTATGGCAACAACCCAATTTGCACAAAACTCACTTAAAGAGACTAACAGTTATTCACTTCTTATTACCGATAAGAATGTATTGTCAGGAATGCCTGAATGGTTTATGGAAGCCACATCAGAGAAAGCCAAAAATGCCGGTAAAGAGGGATATTTATTAGACCTTAGAGCAACATGCTACAGTCCGATTATGACCTATGCCGACAATCGTGACCTTCGCCGTGAAATCTGGATGGCATACAATACACAATGTTTGTCAGGCAGCAAATACGACAATACAAAAATCATCAACACAATTATCAACACACGCCTTGAGATAGCAAAACTATTCGGTTGCAAAACTTATGCAGAATATGCACTTCGCGACAGAATGGCAGAGAAAGTAGAAAACGTATATAACCTTCTCAATCAATTAATTGATGCATACACCCCGGTAGCACAAAAAGAGCTTCAAGAGGTACAAGACTACGCCAATGCACATGGTGGATATTTCACTATTCAACCATGGGATTACAGCTATTACAGCAACAAGCTTAAAACTGAGAAATTTGATTTGAACGATGAGATGCTCAAACCATATTTCGAGCTTGAAAACGTTAAGAAAGGAGTATTTGGTTTAGCAACAAAACTTTACGGAATAAAATTTGTAAAGAATACAAAAATACAAGTATATCATCCGGAAGTAGAGGCATGGGACGTATTGGATGAAAAAGGCAAATATCTTGCAGTATTATACACTGATTTCCACCCGAGAGCAGGAAAAAGAGCAGGAGCATGGATGACGGAGTACAAAGGACAATGCAAAGACGATAAAGGCAAAGATTCACGCCCACATATCACAATAGTAATGAACTTTACACGTCCTACATCAACAACACCTGCATTACTTACCTTTGATGAAGTAGAGACCTTCTTACATGAATTCGGACACGCCCTTCACGGAATGCTTACAAAATGCACATACGAGTCGGTATCAGGAACTAATGTATATCGTGACTTTGTAGAATTGCCATCACAAATAATGGAGAACTGGGCAGTAGAGAAAGAATTCCTTGACGACTGGGCAGTACATTATAAAACAGGAGAGAAGATACCTGCAGAGCTTGTTAAGAAACTAGTAGATGCATCTAACTTCAATGCCGGCTATGCATGTCTCCGCCAAGTATCATTCGGACTTCAAGATATGGCATTCCACACAATAACAGAGCCATTCAACGGTAATGCAGTAGATATGGAAGTAAAATCAACAGCAAGAGCACAAGTATTACCAAACGTACTCGGCACAGGTCGTTGCACTACCTTCAACCATATCTTCTCCGGAGGCTACGCAGCAGGATATTACAGCTACAAATGGGCGGAAGTTCTTGATGCAGACGCCTTTGCAATGTTCAAAAAGAATGGTATTTTCGACAAGAAAACCGCTACATCATTCAGAAAGAATATCCTTGAACGCGGAGGTACCGAGCATCCAATGACACTCTACAAACGCTTCCGCGGTGGAGAACCTACTATAGATGCATTGCTTATCCGCAATGGTATCGAACCAAAAAAGAAATAATTAACTATTAACAAAACAATAAAAAAGCAATTCGAGAATGCAACGTTCTTGAATTGCTTTTTTTTATATATATTATTAGATAGAATCAAAAGTAATACAGCACTACCCTATTGATAGCACAAAAGGAATGATTAATCAGGCAATGCGATTTGTCGGTCATTTTTTCTACGTATAGCACAAAGAATAATTAATCTACCAACATAAAATCGCTTATAATATAATCGGAAATATATACGCCACTCTCGGTAAGATGGAGGTAATAATTATTTGTAAAAGAGGAAGAAGGATGTATTGATAACGACATTGTATTATTAGAGATATATTTGCGGGCAATATTGAGGATATATTTAACCTTATCGGTACCAAAACGGGCAGATAGAGAGTTGATATTCAGACCTTCGGAAGTTCGTAGGGCGGTGAATACATATTCATTAAATTTCTCTTTTTCAGTGAGTTTTTCTGTGGTAGCGACAGGCAAACCTTGTTGTATTGCATTGCAATATTTAATTGTATGAGGGATATTAAAAAAACGCGATTCGCCATCATAAGAGTGAGCCGACGCTCCGAGACCTAAATATCTTACGCCATGCCAATATCCGGAATTATGCTGAGATTGGTATCCTTGCTTTGCATAATTTGAAATTTCGTAATGGCAAAAACCATTATTTTTCAGCACATTAGTAACCACTTGATACATCTCGGCAGCGATATTTTCGTCAAGAGGAGATAAGGCACCCTTATGCAACAATTTAGAAATCTTACTACCCTCTTCAAACATCAAAGAATATACGGAAATATGCTGAATATCAAGGGAAATCAATTCTTTAAGGGAGAAATAGAGAGAAGCGATAGTTTGAATAGGGAGGGCAAAAATAAGGTCGCAAGAGATATTATTAAAACCGGCATCTTGAGCCATAAGAACGGCTCTTTTGGCTGATTGAGCGTTATGAGTACGACCGAGCCATTGAAGTTCGTTATCAATGAGAGACTGCACCCCTATACTTAATCTGTTGATAGGAGTGATTTTTAGAGCTTTTAGAAAATCCGGTGTAATATTCTCGGGATTGCATTCGAAAGTCACTTCACTAACATTATCGATATTCCAATGTTTGCTGATAGCATCAAAAATTTTGTATATATAATCGGGCGGCAATAACGAAGGGGTACCACCGCCGAAATAGATTGTATTGATAGGGTCGGCGCTGAAGAAATCTACATATCTATCCATCTCTTTTATCAAAGAATCGACATAAGAGGGGATAAACGAGTGATTAGTACCGGAAATAAAATCACAGTAGATGCACTTATGAGAACAAAAAGGAATATGAATATATAGGGAAGCCATAAATTATATGAGGAAAGTAGTGCAAAAAGCAATAAAAAAGGGCATTAATATAATATAGGATAGAAAAAAGAAGGTGCGCCTAAAAAGGCACACCTTCAATTATAATAAAAGAAGCTATTAAGCGTTTTCTACTAAATCAACAGTGTGAGAAGTAGCTTTACCATTATCCCAAACTACAGTAATAGTAGCTTTGTAAACTTTACCGTTAGTAACTTTGATATTACCTTCATTATCTGTAAAGTTTTCGGTATCACCGGTAAGAGTAAATTGACCCCAACCTAACCAAGCACCATTGAAGCGATATTTGAATTCTTTACCCTCGAGGAAGTCGATTTCGTCGATAGTATAAACATAAGTACCATTGAGAGTAGTAGCGTCGAAATTAGAAAGTTCTGCATTGAGTTCAGCTTTAGTAATACCTTCTACAGGATCGCACCATTCTGATTCAGTAGCGAAAGCACTACCAGAGAAACCAACTACGAAAGTAGCAGGGTCTTCGATAACTACTTCACCATATTCGATAGTATAATCGAAGCTATCACCGATATTACCGGCTTTAAGGTTCCAGTTCAAAGTAATTTTAACGTTTTTACCTGAGTTAAGAGGGAGGTTACCACCACCAGGTTTAAGAGTACCCTCTTTATCGCCGGCACCTAAGTTAGTATTAGCTTTGATGAATCTTTCATCATTATCAGCAGTAGGATCGGCAACTTCGTTAAGTTCGATTTTCCAACCATTACCATAAGCGAATTTCCATTCACCTGTAGCAGTTTCTTCGATATCAACAGTGAAAGACATGCTTGTTTTGTTGAATTCAGAAGCATTCATAGCAGTGAATCCCCAACTATTCATACCACCACGAACACCCCAAGTAACAGGAGCGATGATGATAGATTTATCAGCGAGTTTACCATCTTTGTTCAAGTCGAGAACGATATGATAAAGGCCTGATTCTGCAACTTGCATAGTAGTATTTTCGGTCATAACACCACGAAGGATAGTGATATTAGGTTGGTCGCGAACATTACCACCTTCTGCGTTAGCGAGGTTTACTTCACTAAGAGTAGCACCATAGTTTGTTTCAGTAGCACCTTCTTTAAGAACGAGGCTGAAAGGTTTGCCACCTTCGAGGGCGATATATTTCTCATAAAGACCATCGCGAATTTCGTTAGAAGAGTTCTCGTTGTAACCAGGAGACATAACGCTAAGGTCAGCACCTTCAGAAGTTAAAGTAGGAACATTAGTAGCCTCACCGATAACGTAGAAACCATCATAAACGATAGTTGTAGGAGGTACAGGTGGGTGTGGACAAGCTGTAAAAAGCATAGTTACGGCTGCTAAAATAGCAGCGAAAAATGAAAATTTTTTCATAATGAATATAATTTAAAAAATTAATAAAGTTATTAAGTTCTGATTTTGAATTATACTTTATTAGGCTGTCGCTCAATATTAGACAACCGAGGGTCAGCCTAATAAAGCATAAAAAAGGATTAAAATATCAAGTAATCGTGTCCGTTACGCGATAAAATAACGAAACGATAATTCGATTATTTCCAATTATTTTGAGTATAAACACCAGGGTTAGCATCGAGCACCCATTGAGGGATAGGGTAAATGCAACGGTTAGGAGATTGAGGATCTATAAATTCCCAACCACCGAGGTGGAATTTACCGAAACGGATAAGGTCTTGACGGCGGTGACCCTCCCAAGCGAGTTCACGACCACGTTCATCGAGGAGCTCATCGAGTGTAAGTTCGGAGAGAGTATATTCTTTTAATCCGGCGCGAGTATGCACTTCATTTACAAGGTCAAGAGCTTCGGCAGTAGCAGAACCACCATTGATACGCATAAGAGCTTCGGCTTTCATAAGGAGTACATCAGCATAACGATATAGAGGGAAGTCGCTATTAGCATGGTGGTCGATACCCGGTTCGATTTCGAATTTCACGAAACGAGCGCCTTCAAAAGTATTGGCTGCAGTAGGGTCCTGAAGAGTAGTCACTTGAGGTACGATAATAGCAGGAGCATCGGTATATGCGGCGTTAGAATAAGTAAGCACTTGACCATCTTTCTCGATAGGGCCAACAAACCATTGAGCTTTACGGAGGTCATCGTCGGCATATTTATTATAGAAAGACTCGAGAGTACAAGGACCATTCCAAGTTTCGGTAGTGAAACCATACACTTGTTGATGCACATAGTGCAGAGTCATAAGGTGAAACATATTACCTTTAGCATAAGTAGCATCGAATACGATAGGGAAAATAATTTCAGGATTACCAACATTATCTTTTTTGAAAGCAGAGAAGTAATCTTTATTCACAACATATCCGTAACCGCCATTAATGATACTATCGCAATAAGCGGCAGCCTCAGTCCAACGAGGAGTACCGGTATATACCTCTGCATTAAGATACAACTTAGCAAGAATCATATAAGCAACAGGGCGGGTCATAGAACCATAACGCACACTATTATCGAGGTTAGGTATACATTGAAGGAGTTGACTCTCGATCCATTCGAATACCTCTTTACGTGTGTATTGTTTAAGTTCCATTTTTTCGCCATTATCGTCGATAGAGACATTAGCATAGAGGTCCATAGCGAGGAGATGGTAGAAAGCGCGGAGAGTACGAGCCTCGGCAATACCGGCTTTTTGCACTTCGTTATAAAGGCTTTCATCTTCACCTGCGATTTCGTATATATTATTGATAACGTTATTACACTTAGCAACGCCACCATAAGCGAAACTCCAGCCATTATTAACATCACGAGTATTCTCTTCCCAAGTATGTTTATGCATAGCCATAGGAACACCATTATCGAACCAGTCGGTACCACGAGTAGGCACAACGCACTCGTCGGAAGTATATTCTTGCATAGACCAGTATCCTTCGCGGTAAACATATCCATACTCACCGGCGAGGTTAGCATAAGCATTAGCGATAAGGGTACTGAATTGCTCATTAGTAGTAAAATAGTTATCCTTCAAGACATCGGTATAAATTTCCGGTTCGAGGTCGGTACAAGAAGGCATAACTGCAGCTGCGATAACAGCCAAACTTAAAAATATTTTTTTCAGTTTCATAAATAATACTCCTTTAATCATTAAAATTTAAATTGAAGACCGAGATTGAAACCTCTTTGAGTTGGGTAATAAGAACGACCGTCGAATCCCGGAGTAAGTCCTGACATGCTGACAGCAGCAGGGTCGTGACCGGAATAACCGGTAATAGTGAATAAGTTTTGAGCGGTGAAATATACTCTGATATAGTGAATCCATTTAGAGAATTTTTCACCGAGTTTAGGAGTATAACCTATAGTAAGGTCGTTTAATTTGAAATAAGAAGCATTTTCGAGGTAGAAATCAGAGAAACGGCGGATAGAGGCCTTGTCAGAGCCTGAAGTAATCCAGTTTGTAAGTTTTGCAGCTTCGCCTTCGAAAGCGGATTGCAAACAGTTTTCTACACCACGAGTATTCTCATAGAAGTATCTTGTTTCGTTAAAGATAAGACCACCGATTTGACCTCTGAAGTTAAGACCAAGGTCGAACTCTTTGTAAGTAAGAGTAGTACTCAAGCCGAAAGTAACAAAAGGTTGAGCATTACCGATAATCATACGATCGGATTCGGTAGGGTTTTTAGTGTAACCGCCGGCAGGAGTAGAGAAAATCCAATCTCCATTTTCATCTATAGTATAGAATTTGTAGCCATAGAAATTACCGATAGGTTGACCTTCGGCGAGACGCATAGTATAGCTACCTGTTTCACCATCACCGGAAGAGATATAACCGGTATTAACATAAGACTCTACACCTTCGGTACCATATTGTTCACCTGTAATACGCACCACTTTATTATTGTTCCAAGCGGCATTTAAGCTAATATCCCAGTTCCAATTTTTAGTACGAATAGGGGTACCATTTAATTGAAGTTCTACACCATAGTTATAAATTTGTCCGTAGTTATCCCATCTTTTTCCGTAAGGATAAGGAGGCATAGGAACGTCGTATTCATAGAGGAGGTCGGTAGTATTACGGAAATATAAGTCGAGGGAACCGGTGAAGCGGTTTTTGAAAGTAGCGAAATCGTAACCGAGGTTGAACTCGTGTTTTTCTTCCCAACGGATAGTAGGGTTTACGTTAGAAGTAGGGCCCCAAGGTTGGATAAATTGACCATTACTGAAGATATAGTCGCCACCTGCACCAACAGTCATAAGATATAAGTAAGAAGAGCCCGGCATATTACCGGTAACACCATAACCGAAACGGAGTTTCATATCATCGAGGTTATCGTATTGAGCCATAAAGTCTTCGCCTGCGATATTCCAGCTTGCGGAAATAGAAGGGAACACACCCCAACGGCCGAGAGTTTTGCTTGCTTCTTTACCGAATTTTGAAGAGCCTTCGAAACGAACGGAAGCACTGAGGAAATAGCGTTGATCGTAGTTATACATCACGCGGGCAAAGAAAGAAGCGAGTTTATCTTTATATTTACTTGAGCTCATTTGGAGGTTGTCGCCAACAGGATTTTTAAGACTTTGACCGAGACCCATGTTGTTATAGAGGAGTTCATCGAGAGGGAAATCGGTATTTTGCATACTAAAGGCTTGGTTGAGCTCTGTTTGGTAGCTTTGACCGATCATAGCTTGGAAGCTGTGGGCGCCCCATTGGTCGAAATATTGGAGAGTATTCTCTACTACTTGTTGAGTATAAGCGGCATAAGATTGGTTAGCTACACCATTCTTACCGGCAACCTCACGAAGAGTACTTTTTTGGAATTTACCATTCCAAACGGTTTTATTCTGGATAGAATAGAAAGTAGAGAATTTGAGACCCTCGATAATATTAAGAGTAGCTCTTACGCTACCGATAATAGCTTGATCTTTTTGGTCGTTAGTAGTTTGTTCGATATCTGAAACAGGGTTACGAGTATAGAAGTTATCAGACTCGAAATAGCCGCCATATTTTTCGAATTTAGGGTCGTCAGACTTGATAGGCATTGTTGGGTTTGAACGAACAGCTTGGTTAAAGTTGTCGTAATTAGCCCATGCTTTAGTAGAAGTAGTATAAGAGAAGTCGTAAGCTATTTCGAGGCGTTTGTTGAACGCTTTTTGGTTTGCAGCGAAACGACCGTTGATTTCTTCATAGTTGGATTTAAGGGCAATACCTTGTAAGCCACGATATCCACCTGAAGCGCGGAAATTGAAGTTTTCGTTACCGCCGGAGATAGAAACATTATGAGTATGGCTGATAGGAGTACGAGTAATAGCCTTCATCCAATCGGTATCAGCGCCATAATCAACACCAAGACCTTTAGAAACCATAAGTTCGCGATATTGTTGAGCATTAAGGACTTTCGGAGCATCAGCGATAACACCTGTAGAAACAGTACCATTATATTCTGCGTGGAATTTACCATCTTTAGAGCCGCGGCGGGTAGTAATAAGGATAACGCCGGCATTGGCACGGGTACCATAGATAGCGGCAGCAGAACCATCCTTAAGCACGTCGATAGACTCGATATCTGAAGGGAGTACTGAAGAGAGGTCGCCACCAGGCACACCATCGATAACGTAAAGAGGAGAAGCGGAACCACTGAGGGAACCAACACCACGGAGTTGAACATCGTAGCTGTTTTGAGCAGGGTCGTCACCACCATTTTTGATGATAGTAAGACCGGCTACTTTACCTTGGATAAGACCCATAGGGTTTGCAGTAACACCCTTGTTAAAAGATTCGGATTTAACGCTGGAAATAGAACCGGTAATCTCCTTTTTGGTTTGAGAACCATAACCGACAGCCACCACCTCTTCAAGAGTATAAGTATCCTCTTTCATTACGAGGTTGTATGTTTGGTCGGAATTAGCAACAAATTCTTCGGTAATATATCCGATGTAGCTAAATACCAGAGTAGCACCTTTGTCTACTTTGAGGGTATATTTACCATCGAAATCAGTTACTGTACCATTAGAAGTACCTTTTTCGAGAATAGCGGCACCGATAACGGTTTCGCCATTTTGATCAGTCACAGTACCTTGTACGGTAACCTTCTGAGCCATCGCCATGGAAGTCAATGACAAGAGAACGACAGCCATCAAAATACTTTTAAGTTTGTTTCCTAACAACATAATATCATTTTTATTCGTGTAATATAAATTTAATTCCAGCAAAAAAAATGTTACTGCGTATAATAGACGCACTATTACATAACAGAAAAATAAAATAAAAAGGGTAAAATTTCCGAATAATAAATTACACAGAAACGAAGGCAATTCACCCTTGCCTCGTTTTATAATTACATTATATATAAAAGAAATTACCAATGCAAATTTAATACTTTTTTGAGAAATGTAAATCACAGACACAATATTTTTCTGCTTTTTTACGTTTGAACGAATTAAATTAATGAAAAGTTGTTAATTTACAGCGGTTTATTTTTTTGAATCATTAAAAAAAAGCGTATAATTTTTCATCAAAAGAGGGTATAAGCCCTAAAAATATATTACCAAAACCATACAAAACGATAAAATTTTGTAAAAAAAAACGAGAAACATACTCACAAAATTTCAAAGAAAATCGCTGAAATATCCACACATCTTGCTCACAATTGATATTCCTAAATTATATATCCCTAATTTAAATTTTAAAAAACTTTGTAATAATATAGAAAATAGATATATGGATTTTCGAAATCTTTTAAGCTCATTAAATATCCTTTGTCATGAGACGATACTCTACAAAATTGCTTATCATAAAAAAAGCAACCTCCTCGATAAATATGATATAAACCTCTTTTAGGACCGGCAGGATAATAAATTTTTACACAAAACAATTATAAACTATTGCTGTTTAATATTATTATGAGTAAAAATCGGGCTGACATATCTCTGAAATAGATCCCGAAAAGTTTGTCAAAACAAAAAGTATCAGGATCACTTCGGTGAGATGTATCAGCCCGGTTTATCTCATCAATTATGCACAATGGTGCCTATATTTTCGCCATTGATAACCTTTTTAAGGTTACCGACAACATCCATATTAAAGACGATAATCGGTAAATTATTTTCCTTACACATAGTAGTAGCAGTAAGGTCCATGACTTTAAGACCGCGGTTATAAATTTCGTCGAAAGTGATATCATGGAATTTGACAGCGTCGGGAACTTTTTCAGGGTCGGCAGTATATATACCATCAACGCGCGTGCCTTTAAACATAGCATCGGCAGCTATTTCGATACCGCGGAGAGAAGCCCCGGTATCGGTAGTGAAATAAGGGTTTCCGGTACCGGCAGAGAAAATAACCACTTCGCCGCGTTCGAGAGCCTCTACCGCCTTGTCGCGGGTATAGAATTCACCGATAGGCTCCATACGAACGGCGGTAAGCACTTTAGTTTTAACCTTTATAGATTCGAGAGCAGAAGCGAGAGCGAGTGAGTTTATTACGGTAGCAAGCATACCCATCTGGTCACCCTTCACGCGATCGTAACCACGTCCGGCACCTGACAAGCCACGGAAGATATTACCACCACCGATAACGATAGCGACCTGCACGCCCATATTAGCTATTTCGGCAATTTGAGAGGCGTATTCCGACAAACGAACGTCATCAATACCATGTTTTTTCTCTCCCATAAGTGACTCACCACTTAATTTCAATAATATTCTATTGTATTTCATTGTATTATATTTTAAGATGTTTAATATATTCTTCTGCAGCCGCCAAATCATCCGGGGTATCGATACCTATTGTTTCGATATCTGTAACGGCGGTTTTAATTTTCAAGCCATTTTCGAGCCAACGGAGTTGCTCTAAAGACTCTGCCAATTCGAGAGGAGTTTGTTTTAATTGCGACACTTTTTTAAGCACCTCGGCACGGAAAGCATAAACTCCGATATGCTTATAATACGTATTTTTTGAGCTCCAAAGATCTTTTTCCACACCACGCAGGAAAGGGATTACGCTACGGGAGAAGTATACTGCTTCACCATTAAAATTGACAATAGCCTTTGGAGTATTTGGGTCTGCCATAACGCTATAAGGAGTGCCGGGCACAAAAGGTTTTATCAAAGTAGCGATGTCGACGGTAGGGTCGGAGAAGCAATTTTTAAGAGCCTCCAGCTGTGCGGGATTGATAAAAGGTTCGTCGCCTTGAATATTGATAACAACATCGGCCTCGACACCGAAGTTAGTATAAGCTTCGTTACAACGGTCGGTACCGGTACGATGTTCGGAAGAAGTCATCACCACATTGCCCCCGAAAGAGCGTACTGTATTAAAAATTTGCTCGTTATCAGTAGCCACCACCAAATTTGGCAACGCTTTAGAGGCATTATGATAAACGTGCCAAATAACAGGTTTCCCGGCTAATAGAGCAAGAGGCTTTGCAGGGAAGCGCGTTGATGCATATCTTGCCGGTATTATTCCTAAAAATTTCATCTTTTATTTTTGTATTTTATCATATATGAATAAGAACTCTCACGATGATATCTATTTACGGCAGTAATTACAAAGCGTAAGTGACGTGAATCGGAATGTATTATAGAGAGGTCTATACAATTTTCTCTGGTTTTATATAGTATTTTTTTAGGGTTTGAAGTATCGATTTTTTCACCATCTTCGAACATATAGACGATATAATAAGAGTTTTGTCCGGCATCATCGGCAGAAATTTCGTCCCACATGATATAGTGGCGCGACTCAATTTTTTCCACCCTAATATTCTGCGGTTCAATAGCCGGTTTCGACTGTGGATTATTACAAGCCGGGAGTAAAGCAGGAGCAGAATAATATTTATTGCGGATACTATCGCACAGACCTTGTCGATTTTCGAGCAAAGTTTTGCAAGAGAAATATACTTCCCCTTGAATATTATCGATGCTATCGTTTAGGGTAAGTTGTCGGCAGAGCTCATTAGGCATACTCCAAGCTTTTGGTTTTGCCGTATTTAAATTAGAAGATGATAGACCGATATAGAGGTTTTTATCATAGTTATATTTGCTCCACCATTTAGCGAGTTCGCGATAATCGGCAGCTTTTTTACCAATCTCCCAATATAATTGAGGCACGACATAATCTATCCAACCATTTTTGAGCCAGAGGAGAACATCGGCATAAAGGTCATCGTAATTGGTTTGCCCTGCAGTAGTTTTACTACCCATAGGGTCGACATTATCATTACGCCACACGCCAAAAGGGGATATTCCGAATTCCACCCAAGGTTTGATACTTTTTATAGTGTCGGAAAGATTTTTGATAACTATATTAACATTATTTCTTCTCCAATCGCCAATATTTTTAAATTCTGTGGATTGCTGAAAGAATTTCGCATCCGGGAACTCTTTTCCTGCAATACGATAAGGGTAGAAATAGTCGTCGAAATGCACAGCATCGACATCGTATCTCGACACTATGTCACTCACTACCTTATAAAGGAATTGACGTGTTTCGGGAAGACATGGGTTGAAATAATATTGATTACCATATTTTACAAAAAGCTCGGGTTTTTTAAAGAAGAGATGATTGGGAGACAAGAGATTAAGGTCGTCAGCATTTAGCAATCGATAAGGATTGAGCCAAACGTGAACATCAATAAAACGTTTGTGAGCCTCATGGATGACAAAAGCGAGAGGATCGTAGAAAGGATTTGGTTCCACACCTTGTTTTCCGGTTAGAAATCTGGACCAAGGCTCCAGATCACTTTGGTAAAAAGCATCTGCAGTGGGACGAATTTGGAAGATGACAGCGTTGAAATTAAGTTTTTGCAAGCTATCTAAAAGCATAATCATATGCGTTTGTTGCGAATCAGTATCAAAAGAGCCTGCCAAAGGCCAATCGATATTAGCTACAGTAGCAATCCAAGCGGCACGAAATTCCACCTTTTTATTTAGGTTATCGGCAAAAGAAAAAGAGATTACTGCCAACAACAAGAATACGAGACACAATAGTTTACGTTTCATTGATTTTTATCGTTGTAAAAAGTATAACCAATAGTATAGTTAAAAGAGAAAGCAGTTGAGGCGGCTTTACCATATCCCGGCACATACCACACATAAGATTTATCGGCAGCGGAAGTATGCAGAGCGGTATTCAATCGCACGGACCAACCCATAGTAAGGCCTTTGTAGATATCGATTCTCACGCCACCAACAATCTCAATCCAACCGGAGTAGACGAAAGGTTTTTTATAATTTAAGGATTGGTCTTTGCCCCAATAATCATCGGTAACAGTAACATTCTCAATATTATAATTCATAAACGACATACCATATCTAACACCGATAAAAGGATAATTTTTTACAGAGCGCATTGTGCCATTGTCGCGAAAAGGTTTTAAAAGTCCGTAGTTAATACCGAGACGAAAGAATGGGGCTGTAGTAGAAAACGAAGTGCCATTATAAAAAGTTTTTTGAGCATCGGTATACCCCACTTCCAATATTGGATACAAGCGTCGATAAAGATTAACATCTATCTGAACTTCGGCGTTATATACCTTACCATTAATAGCGCCCATAATTGGTGACGCCACATCGAGATGCAGAGACATACCTCGATATACAGGCTTCTGAAATTGCTTTAGACCACCGGAAGATGGGCGATACTCTACAGAATCTTTTATTTGGGTAACCCCATTCTCTGTCTGTGTAGTAAATTGCTGAGCAACAACAGAGTTAAATAAAAAGCACAACAAGAATAGATATAACGCACGCCTTTTCATCTTTTAAAATAGATATTAAAATTATTCTTAGTACCTACTTGCACTTCGTTTGAAATAAGCACAACGGAATCGATTGCATTCACAGTAAAGGAAAAAGCGTCGATAGTATAATTGACAGTACACCCGCATTCGAGGGATACCAGCACCAACTCATTTTGATGATAAAAAGAGAGAGTGTCGTTTACAAAGATAGTGTCGCTAACGGTATCTTGAACTTGAACGAAAGGGGTGGAAAAAACAAATTCGGTGATAGAATCGAACTTGTTTAAAGGCAAAGAAAAAGCAGAAATATTATTACCTTGATAAAGAATAGAATCGTTATTAACACCATAGACAACAAAAGGAATTGAGAGGGCTTTAGCCTCCATCATTTCTGTTTCGGTATTATAATACATTTCATAAGCATTCGCTTGTAGCCAAGTATTTACCTCCTTTTGGCAAGTATTTGAATCTCCACAAGCCGCAAGGAACAGAGAGCAACAAAAGAATGCGAAAAATTTTAGTATTCTATTCATTATCAATATTATCCTTGATATTAATTATTAAGAAAAAGCTTAACCGAATTGTTTAATCTCTTGAGTCAATCGATTCATAGCGATTTCGGTAGGCGTATTATCGTTTGCGGCATAAGTATTTAGCAACATTTGAGCAAGAGCCATAGCATCATCCTCCGGTTTCAGTTGTGCGGCACAAGTATTTATAAGTTGTATAATACTCTCTTTTGCAGTAAGCACGAGGGCCCAACACTCTTTACTGATATAGATTTGCTGCGACACATTATGCTCAAACTCATCACGAACTGCGTGATGCAACATTTGTTGTAGTTGAAGCACGGTAAGGCCGTTGAAATCGAAACGGGTAAGAATAGATTCAGGGGTAGTACGTTGTAAAAACAGGGCAATACGCTCATAAGCACGTAATCGTACCGGCAGTACAACATCCTTATTCAATTTATAAAGTTCGAATTTACGCCTATCATCCTCTTGCTTATATATCTTATTTATAATCAAATACACACCCAACAACATTATCATCGAGGGGATAGTGAATTTTAATATCTCTAAAAAAGTTTCCATCTAATAAAACGTCTTATTATTTCTATAAATCATATTAACTCTAAAGAGGTAATCGTATACTTTAATGCTTATGATTAACGATATAAAAAAAATCATAAGAGGTGAAATCACAGAAATACCGGATTATAACTCCTCTGCAATTTGATATTTATTTCTTTCTACATTAGAGCGGCTAACGAGTTCGCCGACGAAACCTGAAAGGAACATCTGTGTACCTAAAATCATCATTGTAATTGCGATATAGAAATAGGGAGTATCAGTAACAAGCGGCGCCGGCATATGGTTACAAAGGTGGTATATTTTGATAGCTCCGACAGTGATAATAGCAATAAAGCCTATTAAGAACATAATACTTCCCCAAAGTCCGAAGAAATGCATCGGTTGCTTGCCGAATTTATTCAAGAAATAGAGAGAAAATAAGTCGAGATAACCATTAACAAATCGCTCTAAACCGAATTTTGATTTTCCGAATTCACGTTTACGATGCACTACTACCTTTTCTCCGATTTTTGAAAATCCTGCATTCTTTGCAAGATAAGGGATATAACGGTGCATTTCGCCATAAACTTCGATATGCTTTACTACATCCAAGCGATAAGCCTTTAATCCACAATTCATATCGTGAAGTTTGATACCGGTAACCTTGCGAGCTGTAGCATTATATATCTTTGAAGGGATGTTTTTTGTAAAGGTATTATCATATCTTTTCTTTTTCCAACCGGAAACGAGGTCGTAACCATCCTCCTTTATCATTCTGAAGAGTTCCGGAATTTCATCAGGAGAATCTTGTAAATCGGCATCCATTGTGATAACAACATCGCCTTGTGCCTTTTCAAAACCGCAAAAAAGGGCCGGAGATTTTCCATAATTTCTACGGAAACGAATAGCTTTAACGCAATCATCTTTGCTTTTCAAATCGTTGATGACCTTCCACGAATCATCAGTGCTACCATCATTAATAAAGATAATCTCATAAATGAATTTATTCTCATCCATCACCCTTTTTATCCAATCATAAAGAGGAGGAAGAGATTCCGCTTCATTAAACAAAGGAATTATTATTGACAAGTCCATTATATCAAATATTTATAAAGTTTTTACGTAAGACGAGTAATACTCTAAAGGATAAAATATATTATAACAATTATTCTGCAAAAAAGGAAACTACTCTTCGATATTATTATCTTTTGCGTTAGTATCGGAATTATCTACATTCTCATCATCGAATTTTTTATCGAAAATAGAAGGGGAACGCCTTAAGAAAATAGAGAAGATAAGAGCTAAAAAAAATCCTGCAATGATAAAATTAAAAAAACTGAAAAAGACGTAATATTTTGGAGTAAATAACATTTCAATTACCTCGATAGAATCTTCAAGATTTTCGGATTCCAAGACAGGACCTACAGTAGCTAAAACGGTTTCTAAAGAATCATTAAGGTAAGAAGTATTTATAAATTGAACGTAAATCAATTCAAATAGAGCTACGACAAAAGCAGTAAAAAAGTAAAGGAGGAAAATATATTTAAAACTCTGACTATAACTAAATTCATTATTATTGCATTTAACACGAGCATTAATAGTAACGAAAATTACAAAAAGGATAGCAGCAATATCAAATACAAAAGAGAGAAAAGATAATTTTAAAATAGAAACGAGTATAAAATTTAAAATAAATAAGGCACTAAAAGCGAATGCCCATTTCATACAATGATTTAGCAATTGTTTATTCATAATACACACAAATTTATTAAACAACTGCAAAGGTACAATAATTTTCAGAAAGTGCAATCAGAGAAGTATAAAAATAAAAAAGTGGAAGATTTTTTTCTTCCACTTTATCTGTTGTCTCAAGAGGATTCGAACCTCTACAGACAGAACCAAAACCTGTAGTGCTACCATTACACCATGAGACAATCATTAACTTTAAAGGATTTGTCCGAGACTACGTATACTTTAATATATACCCAAACTCTCTTTAATAAGACCAAACTACTAAGTAAGGTATCCTCCTCAAAAGCGATGCAAAGTTAGCATGATTTTTTGATTCCACCAAATAATTCAACAAAAATATTTTAAAAAATTATATCAACCTATAATTCAACAAGTTAAGATATATATAAATATAATTATATTAAAATTTTGAAGGTAAAAATAAAAGAAACCGGTTTTTATAATAGTAATAAACAAGTAAAATAGAAGTAAAATAGAAAAATGTAGTTATAAATCCATAAAGAGATGTTTAAAACTAATATTAAGAAAACAAATGCGCTATCTATTGTGCGTAATGTTATGGGCTTAAAATAAAAAAAGAGGCATTACACCTCAATCCCCATTGTGCTCCACAGAGTGGGCTCGCCTTCGGCTGATCTATAGTATCTCTACTATCACTTTAGCACTGCAAATATACAACCTATTATTTTACCAACAAAATTTTTTAAAAAAAATTATGACTATCAAAGAATTCTCTCATAACCTATCTGATTTTACTTCCATACGAGAAGTAGCCTAGGTTCGGATCGAAGAATTCTCTCATAACCTATCTGCTTTTACCACTAAATGCTAATAGGATATGTGCTCTTATATCAAAAAAACTAATTAGTATATTATGTTTTAGATTAAACAATTTCATTACCCAATTTACTTTCGGTAATAAATGGATAGGATAAAAGAAGTGGAAGAAGGATTAAAAGAATCTGAAATAAGAGAGGTTAACATAGTAAATAATAAAATAGAGAATAATAGGTAAAATAAAAAAGTAATAAGGGAAAAGAAACAAGAGATAGAGAAAATCAGGTAATAAAGCAGTGGATAATCAACAGGGAGAGAATAGAGGAAACAGAAAAAAGTAATAATAGTAATAATAGTAGAAAAGAGACCATATATAAAATGAGTAAGAAAACTAACGATAATAGAGATATGATGAGGGATTATTTTGGAGGGATGGGGATAGTGAAGAATAATAGCAAAAGAGGGGAATAAAGGAAAGGGGAATAAAAAAGAGGGAATAATGGCAAGGGGTGGGAATAAAAAAAGGAGAACCTCGGTAAGGGGGTTCTCCTTGAAAAGTGGCGGCG
>SAMEA3663026__coassemble_449_pt1 | contig 22727 bp, 19 predicted proteins | sample SAMEA3663026__metabat2_low_PE_015 | metagenome-assembled genome bin SAMEA3663026 (sample SAMEA3663026) | pig gut metagenome | biome: pig gut; feature: pig-associated habitat; material: faeces | place: France | collected 2012
CTCTTTCTCATATCGGATAGTTAATAACCTGTCCAACTTTTTGGGGTCACTTCATATAGTTTTTCAGGGATTTTTTATACCTTTGAGTGCCCATAGTCATTACAATTATAACAATTATTGTTATTATCATTGATTAAAACACTCACTTAAATACAGATAATTATGAACTATTATGAAATAACATTCAGTCCGACAGGTGGAACAAAAAAAGTTGCAGACTTCTTGGCAAACGTATTATGTAAAGAGGCAGAAAGTATTGATTTATCAGACGTTAACGAGGATTTTAGCAAATTCTCTTTAACAGAAGAAGATATGACTATCATAGCCGTACCATCATATAATGGTCGTGTACCATCCACAGCCGCGGAGCGCATTGCAAAGATTAAGGGAAATGGGGCAAAAACAATTTTAGTATGCGTGTATGGCAACAGAGCCTATGAAGATACTTTAGTAGAACTTCAAGATATAGCAGAGCAAGCCGGATTTAAAATTGTAGCTGCCATTGCAGCCATTGCAGAACACTCCATAGCCCATCGATATGCTGCAAACCGCCCGGATAAAGATGATTACGACCGTTTAAAAGCCTTTGCCATGAAAATTGGAGATAAGCTTATCAGAAATGACTTTTCCACACCTACTATACAGGGCAACAGACCATACCATAAAGTTGCCGGTGCCTCTATTGTACCTAAAGCCTCAAAAGCATGTACCAAATGCGACCTTTGTGCTTCTAAATGTCCTGTAGGCGCAATCGACAAAAATAATCCCGCAAAAGTAGACAAGGAAGTATGTATCTCTTGTATGCGATGCGTCACAGCATGCCCTCATCATGCAAGAAAAGTGAACGGATTACTTCTTGGTATCGTAAATATGATGCTTAAAAAAGAGTGTACCATACGAAAAGAATGTGAGCTTTATCTATAATGAGTAAGAGTAAATTACAAACAATTCAACAAAAAATAATTCAACTAATAATCCGGTAATCAAAGAAAAACCTACAAAGAAGTAAACTACGACTAAACAACTATTTTATAATAATTTTCTTAAATATTGATGGTGTACGGGAAAACCTTCTAATGAATTAATTTATTTAAAAGTTTACCGTACACCATTTATTATTAGGCCAAAATCTACAATTCTATATTATGTACAACCGTATTTTGAAGCAACAAACTTTTTTCTATTATTAGAATGATATTTCAGATAAAAATATTAATTTTGCGTGTACATAAAAACATTCAGTTATACAATAGAAAATATTTATTAGAATTGCCTAAGAGTAAATCTTGTGGAGAATAAGAACTACTTCACTTTATTAGAGATTCACAATAATAAAGTGGCAGATTAAGTCATCACCTTCGACCTCGACAACAACGTGGTGGTCAACTATGCTAAGTTCGGTGATGTGGTGCAGAAGATAAAGTGATAACAATTAAGAACTTCATACAATAATGAAAGGATACCCAAAGTTTAAATTAGGTGATAATGTTTCATTCACCATTAATAATGAGATGCGGAAAGGCTTAATAATGATTGTTGATGCTTATGGAGCATTTTGCTGTGATGACGTATCTTATGATATTCTTGTTGAAACAGAAAATTGCCTTTATAAACATGTCGGAGAGAAAATGGTCACTAGGACCGGCATTTCTGATTCGCTTGAATAAAAATATTTAATAAGGTGTAAACAATGGAAGAAAGATTAGAAAACATAACTTTTGAAGGGCTTGTATCACAAATAGAACGTACAAACGATGCATTGCAGAATAATGCACGTCTTGTAATCAATAGGCATGTCACAGCAAAGGCATGGCTTACGGGCTATTATCGTTTATTCTATCTTACCTATCCACAGTTAGGCTCCGTTATTAGCGATTTTTTAATTCACCTTCCAATTGGCCAATCGATGATTAGCCAATTATTGCTTCTTTCGGGAAAAAGCCAATCGGTGATTAGCCAATTAGATTCAAAAGACAGTAATGCCGTTACAATTAGGCAATCGCTGATTGCCCAATTCGATGGAGTCAATCCTGAAATGCTTTTCAATCGACTTTCTTTCGGGTCTTAGGAACAGGCAGTCCACCATAAAGAGCAGAAAAGTGGACTGAGAAATGGACTAACGACCCAGAACTCAGCAGAACTGAGCAATAGCTTGGCAAAAATATCAAAAACCATAGATAGTGACGCTATTTTGTTGATAAGCAATATATTATACAATCATTATAGCTCAACAGAGCTAATTGAAGTCCTGAACTCAGCAGGAACTCAGCAAGAGGTCTGCAAGGTCTTTCGTGTCAACTACGCTCAAAATGATGATTGATGCAGGGCTATTGGCACCTCTATATCCAAAGACTCCACATCATCCGAAACAGAAATATTATCTGACAGAACTGGGTAAGACTATATTAGCATATCTGAGGAGTACTGACTGTCGAGTATGAATTCAATATTCCGCAGGGAGCTGCCAGGACTGAAAGGGTTCTCGGCAAGTAGCATTAAAGATATGCGTGCTTTTTATGAGTATTGGAGTCAATATATAAATCGCCAGCCATTGGCTGTCGATTTGCAAATTACAGAGAATAAAAATGAGGAAATTGCTTACAGAGTGATCCTAAGAAAGTTGACGCAACGAGTCAACAATTTCTACAACAGATTCTAAAGGGTACAGGGATGTTACAATAACATAAAAAAGAATGTGTAAATGAGGAAGAGAACTATCCTTTTACCACATAGTTGTCTACCCAATGGATGACAGCTACCTGCGCCGATTTGTAGATCAAGCCTTTGACATCGACAACATGGTGGTAAGCTATGCCAAGTTCGGGAATGTAGTACTTAAGATAAAGTGATAACAATAAAGTATTGGAAACAATTGACACTTAGGCTTTTGATTCGGTCTGTTGTATTCTCATTACATATTTGTTTATTAACTAAACCAAGATAACCAAAAGGACTGATTCCTACAAAAAATCAGTCCTTTTTTTCTCAATATTTATTATCAATAAGTGAATTATTGTATTGCAATATACGTCTATCACCTTCTTTTTGCGAGATATTCGATGGCATATACCGGCCAGCGAGGTACTTTACGGATATTTGTGCGTATAGCAGGAATATCGCACAGGATAAAAATCGCTGCAAGAGAGAGGGCAAACCAAATTACATAGCCATACACTTGCTTAATTGTCACCATCATCATAGAGTGCAAGAAATCGTTTCCGATATACCCTCCTAAATCAAAGTGTGCCATATCTAAGTGAGTAAGAGTAAGTTGCTCTCCGTAACTCATCATATTTTCGTTCATAAAATGCGAAAAGATAGTGGTATAAATACCATAACCGGTAGCTCCCGCCAAATACATATGTAGGATGTTAAACACGAACAAGCCCATAAAAAATTGCTCAAGGTGAGTAAAAGATAAAAATGGTTTTGCGATAAACAAAAGAGTATTAATATTGTACCTTATTATTTAGCACTCACATGATGACTGTAATATTTGTTCTCGATGTTTAAGAATGACTTCCATGCAACCTAAATGAATCAAAATCTCTTGCTTCCCCCATCCTTTATTTCTAGTAATATTATAAATAATTTGCCTAGTTGGTGGCAAATCTGTCCTTTCTGAAAACAAATCAGCCTTGTCTTTCGGATTTTTATCAGACAAACGAGAGTTCGCAGATTTACTGATAAGAATCAAATTGCCCAAACAGTTTAAAGCGAAATCAGAAACGCATTCATTATTATGCTCTTCCTTACGTTTTTGAGGGTAGTGGTGTTCTATAGAGTTTCTGTTTAAAAAACGGAAGTCCGTTTTCCGAATCAATTCTATTTCTTTAGTAATTGCTTCAATCTGTTCGTATGAAACATCATTCCAATTAACTATATAATTATGGGTTTTCATCCACCAATACAGATAATCTGTAAAATTAAATAAGTAATGAGGAACACAAGTACCTTGATGTTTGTTATCATATTCTGTTATTCCAATATATTCAGATGAAGTCCTATTGAATTCACTTAGCATCAATTCATGTAGTTTTTTCAAATACATATCAGCTTCAATTGGAAGAGTGTCATTCACAAACCACTTTAGAATAGATTGAAGGTAATTCTTATATGGCTTTGTACGGAATGAAACTTGTAAACAAGAAATAGAACGTACAATTGCTTCATGCTTCTTTGTATCAATATCAAATGTATGTTTAAATTGCAATTTCTTTGTTCCGCGATTTTTATCTTCGCAAATATATGGTTTTAGCAAGACCCATTCACGCTTTTCATCATTTTCTGTAACATTCGACTTTATGATATATCGGTCAAAAATTACTCTGCAATATAACAAACGCAAGAAAAAATCCAAGGGATTAATATCTTGCTTGATTGTGTTAAAGACTTTAAGCAGATACTTTTCGCTAAGAGGAATGTCCTTTGCTTCACTATCTTTATGGAAACTTGACAGATAAGTCTGATTGTAGTATAGTCTGAAAATGTGCATCAAAAAATTTGGGAAGTCAATAATAGACTCTTCTTCAGGAGATTTCTCATCATCATCCCATAATTCTGTTTTAAATCCTACATTAACATTACTATTCACTATTTCTTCCAACGTCATTGATTCTACCTCTTTTGATTGAACTTTAAGCCGATCAAGTAAAGGTTTGTTATTATCCCCATATTTAGCAGCATTTGATACACCCGTCAGATTTATAGAGTCACAATTATCTCCAAACAACAATAATCTTGACGATGGGCTAAAGGACTTTTGGACTCTAACTTCCATTTGAGAACAAGCATCCCATATCATAGAGCAGACCGTTGAATACTCACCATTTCCTTCTTCGTGCAATTTTCCAAGTAGCAAACCCTTTACTATCTCATGTTCTTGAAGTTGTTCACCTCGATTATTCATAATTTCAAAATAAGACGCAACATCGGTATCATTGGGCATAATTTCACGTACAAGACAAACATTGTGCTTAATATAATCCGCCATCTGGTCCTTGACAGATTCCAATTCAAGAGTAACTGATTCCGATTTCTCTACATCCAATTGTGTTGACCAAACTAAATCTATTGCATCACAAAAATGAGAAATAGAACTTTCTGTTCTGTTATTTGGTACCACACCACTATTTAGGACACGAAAAAAATCTTCCACCTCCGGTCTGGAGTCATAACGAAGGCAAAGATGTATTCCCATATCCAAAATACCGGAAATAATTGAGAGCATTGTAAGACGTTGTTGTCCATCAATAACTTCAAATTCCCCATTACCCCTTTGAAGAACAACCAAGCTGCCAATGTAAAAATGTTTGTCACCGGAACGCATACTTTCATAAATATCCTGAAGAAGTCTGGATATTTGTTCTTCACCCCAAGCAAAGTTTCTTTGATAAAGAGGTATTATATATTTGTCCTTAAATATATTCTCAACACTTAGTACTTCTGCATCTTTAATTCTATTCATATTGATGTTTATATTATGGATTTTAAAACTTCATCATAACATGGAAAATCATACCCATTCTTTATTTCTTTAAATTCGGGCTGAGCTATCATATCTTCTAGTTTACGTAAGGAAAACATATCTTTTGCATTATCTATTATCGAAAACAATTGTGCCGGATATTTTGCAACTGTAGAATAATAAACGCGTGACTGCTTTCTGCGCAAGATATAAGCCAAAACATATAAATGACGATAATAAGCATTAACACCAGCTTCGCCAAACTTGTCAAACAACAACATTATTAGCGACTTATACATTTCTCTTATATAATTATCTCCAATACGCCAATGTCCATTGTAGGAAAGACAATACTTCACATAAAACACTTTAAAATCATACATTTGATAAGAATCCAGTTCGAGAAAAAGTTTTTTGTAAATCTCGGCATATGAGCGGATGTAATCAAAAAACCAATTACCATTAACAATAGGCTGATTTATAGAAACAAAAGGATTGATTTCACTCCCGTCCCCATCGCTAAACCTTGAACATATCTGCATCGTATCTTTCAGAAATAACTGATAGAATTTCTCTGTCATAAACTGCAATAACTGCTTGTTTTGAAAAGGATAATCGACTATATGTGATTTGTCAATCTGCATTCCTTTAAACTCTTTGATTCTCTTTTTTGAAAAAGACCTTGCTTCTGAGTTTCTACACCAAAGGCGAGTTCTGTACAATTGTTCATCAAAAAGATGCTTTAAAATATCATATGCAATAATGCCGCCATTTGTGCTTCTTCCATATCTTGTATTCCGTTCCCACATTCTATCACAAGTTATTTTCTGATTCTCGTTGCTATCGGACATCGCTCTTAAATGAAAAGCCTTTAGAAGATTATAAGCTTCTAAAGGTTTTCCACGTCCATTCTGAGAATCAAATAATTTAAATGCCAGAGACAGACTGTCTTTTCCTGACACACGGATAACAACAAATTCACAGCATTTATCAAGGTAAGAAACAAAATCAATACGCCTGTTTTCCGGAATACTATTAAACCACCTTTTTATATATTCATAATTTTGTTTAATATGACGGAAAGATAATTCGTGGGCAAATAATAATCCACACCCTTTTTCTTTATCAACATTCTCAATATTCGCCCATAGTTTTATTAAACTTATTGTAGTAATTCGTTGCTGACCATCAACAATATCATCGTTATGGAGTATAATACTTCCTATTCTATATTGCCTTTTACCCTGTTCCATACTGTTTTTTATATCAGTGAGCAACTGGGCAACATTTGTCGTTTCCCAAACATATGGCCGTTGATAATCCGGTATAGAAAGAGGCATTCTCAATACATCTGAAACTGAGAAAATGTCTGCCATAATTGACAACGGAGCATCATCTATCGATTGAGAAATATTTTTAGCTGATGATTTTTTTAATTCATGCAATAATTGGGGGATTCTCCAAGCATATGTACCTCTTTCAATATCATCAACACAAGGATAATTCTCTTTAAGGAAAACCTGTATATAGTGACTTTTTTGTATCGCATCGCCTCCATATCCTTCAGGTAAGTCTATACCTGCATTTTTCATACTATTGTATATCTCGTCTAAATAATACCATGTAACAGTTGTACTTAACTGTGATGGTTGGAAAGCAGAAATGAAACGAAGTGATGCTGCGGGTCTGTTAGAGCAAGTATACTTCTTGATTATGCGAATAATTTCATAACACTGTTCAATACAAAATGTATCCGGATTATCAGCAATAATACCTAAAGGATTTATGAGTTCATCCCAATGCTCTTGAATAATTTCTCTTTCATTAATTAAGAAATTCCCCTGCCTCAATGAAGAAATACAATTAACAGAGCGAAACAGTTGGTCGCGTACTTCTGTCTTCCAATTATTTACATGTTTTCTTTCTTTTGCATACAAGATAAACTTAGGAACAAATTTTCTATAATCATTCCCCCATTTATCATTGACATTTATTTCGGGCAATAAATCTTGTATTCTCATAAAAAATGGTTTTTAAACACATATTCTTATAGGATAAATTCTTTTATAATATTTTTCTCCAATCACGCACAATCACTAGTCTTTAGAACATACAGAACTGCGTTCTTAATTGCTAATTTGAAATCTATTGTTGCAAAATTACCATTTAAGCAAGGGCAATTCTAGCTTGCTCGGGAATTGTCGAGCAGAAGGCAATTATCTAAGTATTGCATATTTAATGATCTTATTGATTATCCTTATTGATAAGATTGACCACCACTTTCACCATGACATCTTTCTCTTCCGTACGGCTCTCGGCAATCATCAAGGTCAGGGCAACAAGGGTGTTGTCTGCTATACGCTTTCTGCCGTCTGCAGAATAAAGGACTCCGTTCTTCTCCATGAACCAAAGAAAGAGCATGGCTGCAATACGTTTGTTACCATCACTGAAGGAATGGTTCTTCACTACAAGATAGAGCAGCATGGCAGCCTTTTCCTCGACAGATGGGTAGAGGTCTTCACCTCCGAAAGTCTGATAAATCTGCCCTATGCTACTTTTGAAAGAATCATCTTTCTCATTGGCAAACCATTGGCTACCACCAAATTTCACTTTCAGGGCGTTGATGGCCTCCATGGCATTCTCGTAAGTGGCACGGAATGGTTCTTCTTTTGTTGTCTTCTCAATGCACAATGACTGATAGTCGTAACGGTCGAGCGTGTCGAGTGCATAGACATAGTCGGTGATTACATTGAAAAGTCCGGAATATTCTCCCTCAGAAACCTTATCCTGCAGGGTGAGGGCTCGCGACATCAACCTCACCACATCTTTCAATTCGTCATAATGGTCGAGGCGACGCCGATTAATGGCATAGCCTTTGATAAGGTACTGCTTAAGGATAGAGGTTGCCCACTGACGGAAAGTCGTAGCTTTTCTACTATTTACGCGATACCCAACAGAAATAATCATATCAAGATTATAGTAGAATATGTCTCTTTGAATTCTTCTTTTTCCCTCTATTCGAACCTGTGCATTTTTTGCACAAGTTGAAAATTCTTCTAATTCCTCTGATTTATAGATATTTCTTATATGCCTCAGTATCGAAGTTCGGTCAATGCCAAACAATTCTGCCATCTGGCTTTGAGTAAGCCATACAGTATCTTTCTCCAACTTTACTTCAAGTTGGGTATTGCCATCCTCTGTTGTATAGAGCACAATAGATGAACCATTATTCGCAATTATTCTATTCTCTATCATGTTTGTTCTTCGTTATTATTCTATATTCTCTTGCAAATTTACATAAAATTCTCGAATTACAAGTTAGTCGAGATAAAGAAATCGTTTATTTTTTAGAGGAAATGTAGGCATATTATTGCTAATCCTTTTATTAATCATTATAGTGATGTTTCTTCATATCGATGTTATTCCAATCGGCTGACCTTGTGTAGTGCGAGCACGGGATCTTTTAATCCACACTCATCTTCTTCATGATAATAGAACTCGATTTCAAGAGGATAAATCCGTCTGACACTATTTATTTCAAAGCAGCCGCCAAGAAGAACATCCTTGCGATTGCCTCAAACTGCAAAGTAAGACTTGAAAGTTAGACTTATTTTTCCCAATGAAACTCGACTTCAAGGGTTTCTAAGGCCTTATATTTCCACTCCTCTTTGTCGAAGTTTGGAGTGTAGCGGGCCTTGAGGACTTTGGCGGCGTGCTCGTCCGGCGTATCTCGTGGACCATTGAAGCTGAGACTCCTGCTCCAAATGGTTTTAGATTGTTCCTCCCTATCGAGCTGGAAGAAGACTGTACCACAACGTTTTAGTTTATATTTCTTTCTATTATCTTTGTCGAGAATCAAACAATGGTTATCAAGAGGGAAACCATAATCCCCTTCCTCACTATCAGCATACAAGGAATTTGCTATGGAAAAAACTCCCATCGGATAGCCTGCTTCTTCCACCTCTATAACGTCACCGGTGAATATGGTTTTTCCATTGCAATCTTTAATATTCGTATCCACCCCGGCAAATATCATTCTCACGGCGTAACCTCTACCATAACACTCATCACCGAAGTACCACTCAACGATATCCTGATTATGCAACTCTGCGTATTTATCATCCTGCATCCAGACATACAGGTCGTAATAACCATCTTTATCAATGATGAAAAAATTTCCAAATTGGGCATAACCAAACAGGTCGGTGTCAATCACATAGCGTATACGAAATTTTGGTACCTGAGAGTTCACTCCCGAACCTATCTGATAGCGATACAGCAGGCAGAGGTTGACAAGCACCTCCTCATCTATCACTTTGGGCGGTTCCGGAGTGTTATTTTTCGGAATACAACCTGCCGACACGTCTATAGCGCGTAAAGTGATAATAGCAATAGCCCACTTAGGAGACATCTGAACGTTGGGTAAATCAATACATTCCTCAAACAGCGGTATAATATCATCCTCTCGAAATCCCGAATCCTTACATTCTATTCTTGGCAATATAAAACGATTGTCGGGATGCGCCTTTACATATTCTATAAAATCTTGTACAAACGGTTCAAAATCTTCCTCAACTCTAACAAAATTTGTAGGAATGGCGTATGTCTGTCCTCTTCTTCCGGACCCCTCACCCCACTCTGCTCCAAACCTCTCGTAGGCAATCTTGGCATTTCCTTCTGTATGCTCTCCCTCCAGTGTACTCTCAAAAACGAAAATCTCACATTGTGACAACTGCTCAGGAACCGTCCAATCTTTAGGAAGTATTTTGTATTTTATTCTTTTCATAATAGTTACTCCTTAATATATTTATTCCACATCATTATTTTTTCTCTCTTCATTATATTTTTTCCACATTCGATTTATGTTCCCAATAATCTCATTGCGAAGCCAAAGCGGTTCGAGTACTTCTACATCCTCGCCATTCCACAATATCTCCTGCCGAAAATCGAAAGTAGGACGGAGATGATACTCGAAGATACTGTATTCCTCTGTTCGTTCTATCTCTTGTTGCGATTCATGCAGAGGCAAATTTCGGAGATAGTTGGCCTGTCCGGAACTTGATTTTAGTTTTACTTTCTGAATTTCGCACTCTTTATCGACAATTATTCCATAACAACCATCAAAAAAAGCCTTTGGGCTGAAGTCTATGGGGTATTCAAATGTATGACTTGACATTCGGAAACCACGGATTCGGTCGAGGCAATAGATAGTGTCGTTTCCTGACGGCCATTGGCGTCCGACTACATACCAGCGTTGACGAAAAAGCTTGACACACAAGGGCATAATATAATGTTCGTGCAAATCATCTCTCAAATAATTATTATAGGTGATATGGACGAAACGGTTTTTCTTCATTGCTTCAAGAATCGGCTCCAGGTATTCCCTTCCGCTCGGCACATTGTCAAGTAGGATTCTATCTTTGATGGACTTACTCTCGATGAGGGTATTGCTGACGGAGTAGGTGCTGAGAAGCCAGTTCTCAATACCGCCACTCTTTATATCATCCACATTTTCAATATAATAACGATATGGAGCAGACTTTTCACATTCAATTATCAAACCAAATGTATCGAAAATGTTCCACTTCCATTTATGAAAGGTACGTTTCAGCATTTCCTCGCCACCGCTCAAGTCGATATTATCCATCCACAAACGGTTGAGTTCCTCAAATGTTATCTTCCGTGCCTTGTAAATAGTTTCCACTATCCACACAAGCTTGTTCGTTTGATTCAGTGCCATATATAATACATTTTTATATAACAATACGAATTTTGATGCAAAATTATTGTACAGGTGTGCCTTTTATGTTCACACCAAGTTGTAAAATATTATTTTTTAAACTACATGTGAAATCAAAATAAGCCGTTAAGCAAAAAAGATTGTAAAAAGTGTATTTTCAAATAAAATCATCCAATGCAAAGGCATAAATAAAATATTCTTTGTACATTTGCAAAATAAATAAAACAGATAAAAAGATAAATACAATGAAATCGATAAAGGAGTTATTTAGAATAGGATATGGGCCATCGAGCAGTCACACAATGGGGCCTCGTCGTGCGGCAGAAATGTTTTTACAAAAGCATCCGGAGGCTGCTACCTTCGAAATAACCCTTTATGGTAGCCTTGCTGCGACAGGTAAAGGGCACATGACAGATGTTGCTTTACTTGACGTAATGCCCAATGCCAAGATAATATGGAGAAGTGATATTTTTCTCGACTACCACCCTAACGGCATGACCTTCAAAAGTTTTGATAATGAAGGAAAGACTACGGATGAGTGGACCGTATTCAGTATCGGAGGAGGAGCATTAGCCGAAGAGGGAAAGAACATCGAATCTGACGACATATACACAATGACTACAATGACCGATATTTTGGACTATTGCAACAAGACGGGCAAGAGTTATTGGGAATATGTAGAAGAGTGTGAAGGAGTGGAGATTTGGGATTATCTAGCCGACATATGGAATGTGATGAAAGAGTCGGTAGAGGCGGGTTTAGATGCCGAAGGAGTACTGCCGGGGCCACTTCATTTACGGAGGAAAGCTGCCACATATAATATTAAAGCCACGGGATATCAAGATAATTTAAGGTCGCGAGGGTTGGTTTTTGCCTATGCTCTTGCCGTCAGCGAGCATAATGCAAGTGGAGGTAAGATAGTAACAGCCCCTACATGTGGCTCCTGCGGGGTTCTACCGGGAGTACTTTATCATCTATGGAAGAGTAAGAATATCAATGAAGTAAGGATATTAAGAGCATTAGCTACGGCGGGGCTCTTTGGCAATATAGTAAAGCAGAATGCATCGATAAGCGGTGCGGAAGTGGGCTGTCAAGGTGAAGTAGGAGTAGCATGTGCTATGGCCGCTGCTGCTGCAAATCAGCTTTTTGGAGGCAGTCCCACTCAAATAGAATATGCCGCTGAAATGGGCCTTGAACATCACCTTGGTATGACGTGTGACCCTGTGTGCGGATTGGTACAAATACCTTGTATCGAGCGTAATGCCTATGCTGCTGCCCGTGCTTTAGACTCAAATATTTACGCCTCTTTTTCCGATGGGTTACACCGCGTTTCCTTCGATAAAGTGGTGAGTGTGATGAAACAAACCGGACACGATTTACCTTCTCTTTACAAAGAGACTTCTAAAGGTGGATTGGCGAAAGATTATAATAATCATTAACTATAGACGACAGATATTATCACAGAAAGTACGTAAAGAGTCTGTAAAAAGAAGGGGAATGAGAAAAGAGAGATAGTACTTTAAACAACCTAAAAAATATACAATAATAAAATTATAATCAACAATACTATCATCAACATCAGTGATACTGAAGTATTTGTATAGCTATAGAAAAAGTTTTTGAATTTATCGATTATATTTTTCATAGCATTAAGTTATTACAACAAGTTATTGACAATATATTCCGCCACTGCTATATCTATTGGGTTTGTAATTTTTATATTTCTCTCATCACCCGGCACGAGCAATATTTTTTCTTCCGGGAAAAATCGCTCCCACACGGAAGCATCGTCGGTAATTTCGGCAGAATAATTGATATTACAATAAGCATTAAGCAATTTTTTAAAAGGGAAACATTGCGGGGTTTGTACTCTGCAATATTTTTTTCTATCTACTGCAACAGAAAAATCATCACAATATTCACGTATTGAGTCCACTAACGGAAGGACGGGAATAGAGGCAAAACCATCGGAAGCCGCAGAGAACAAAGAATTTAAGAAAGAGTGGGTAACAAAAGGGCGTACGCCATCATGCACCGCAACCACATCAATATCCTGCGCCAATTCGGCAGGGATAGCGAGTAAACCATTTTTCACGGAGTAGAACCTCTCTTTACCACCATAAGCCAAGATATGTGGTACATTAAACTTATATTGTTCACATAATTGCCGCCACAGATTCACACTATTTTCGAGCATAACCAGCACAATAACCATATCATTATCAAAAGAATAAAGATTTGATAACGTATGCATCAATATTGGCTTTTCATTGACACTCAGAAATTGTTTTGGCAATTCGGAGCCCATTCTTTTTCCACTACCACCGGCAACGACAATTACAGCTTTTCTCATTAACTACGACAAATAAAACGGTTCTACAACGTTACAGATTAATAATCTCTTTCGAGCACCAAAGAGAGGAGGTTAATAAGTGCCACTTTAGTTTCGGATTCCGGGAAACATTGTAGGGCTTTAATTGCCTCTTCTTTATAGTAATACATACGTTTTTCGGCATATTCTATACCACCGTTACGAGCCACAAGCAGACCGATATTATAGAAAAATTCTTCAGAAAAATTTCCCTCTTTTACGGCATTAAGGATTAAATCAGCATGATGTTTTGAAGAAATTTTCAGTGCGTGTTGCAGTGGGAGGGTTATTTTACCTTCACGAATATCGTTTAAAGTAGGTTTACCAATATTGGCTTTAGGGGAATAATCCAGAATATCATCTTTTATTTGGAAGCATATACCGAGGAATTCAGCAAAACGAGTAAGAGCCTCGTATTGAGTGTTGTTAGCATTAGCACTAATAGCGGCGGCTTGGGCGCTTGCAATAAATAGGATAGCGGTTTTTTTACGGATAATATCAATATATTCTTCTTCGGTAGGGATATCATAAGCATGTTGTAGCTGAAGGAGTTCGCCACGCGACAGCATAAGACCAAGATTAGCCAATTGATCAAAGAGGATACTATTTTTAGTAGAAGAGATAAAAGACATGGATTTACTGAGCAGATAATCACCAACGAGCACGGCAGTACGATTGTCGAAAACGGCATTAACAGAAGGTTGCCCCCTGCGTTGTAAAGTATTGTCTACCACATCATCATGTATAAGGCTTGCTGTGTGGAGGAGCTCATAAGAAGTAGCAACACGGTATGTAACGTCATTGACGGAGCCGCATAATTTGGCGCACAATATAGAGAATATCGGGCGCATATGTTTCCCTTGCTTATTAGAGACATACTTTACTACACGCCTCAGCAACTCCTCATTAGCTTGAAATTGATCGGAGAAATTATTAGTAAACTGCTCAATTTCAGTTTTAAAAACGGTATTAAATAGGTTTTTGAACTCCTCATACTCTTTAGAGATAGGAGCTTTAATCTGATCTAAAGAAATCATATCAATTATTTTTCTCATTAAAAATTGCCTCAAGACGGATCATCTCATCCCTCCATTGAGCGGCTTCCATAAAGTCCAGTTTTTTAGCTGCCTCTTCCATGTGGTGTTTAGCATTATTAATAGCCTTTTCAAGGTCTTTAACATTCATATTTTTAATAACCGGTTCGGCAGCGATAGCGTTGAATTCTTTTTCGACATACGCCTTAGGCTCTGATTTAGAAGGCATAATATGAGCGAGAGGAGAATCCATTCCGGACATTACAGGAGCAGGAATAATATTATGTTCTTGATTGTATTTCAATTGTTTTTCACGGCGGCGGTTAGTTTCGTCGATAGTAAGTTTCATAGATCGAGTAATAGTATCGGCATACATAATAACCTTACCATTCACATTACGAGCGGCCCGGCCGGCGGTTTGGGTGAGCGACCTATGGTCTCGAAGGAATCCTTCTTTATCGGCATCGAGGATAGCGACGAGCGACACTTGAGGCAAATCGAGGCCTTCCCTAAGCAGGTTTACCCCAATAAGCACATCGAAAAGTCCCTTTCGAAGATCGTCAAGAATCTGCACCCTTTCAAGGGTATCGATATCAGAATGGATATAATTACATCTCACACCGTTTCGTTCGAAATATTGGTTCAATTCTTCAGCCATACGTTTTGTCAAAGTAGTAACCAACACTCTTTCGTCCGCCTCGGCACGTTTTGCGATTTCCTCCATCAGGTCATCGATTTGATTAAGAGTAGGTCGCACTTCGATTTCCGGGTCGAGGAGGCCTGTAGGGCGTATCACTTGGTCGACAATTATACCATCGCTCTTCATGAGTTCGAAATCGGCAGGAGTGGCACTCACATAAATAGCGGTATGAACGAGGCTTTCGAACTCTTCGAATTTTAGTGGGCGGTTATCCATTGCGGACTTCATTCGGAAACCATACTCTACAAGATTTTTTTTACGAGAAGCATCGCCGCCATACATTGCCCGAATTTGAGGCACGGTGACATGGCTTTCGTCTACGATAAGCAAAAAATCTTTTGGGAAATAATCGAGCAAACAATATGGGCGGGAACCGGGAGGACGATTATCGAAATATCTGCTATAATTCTCCACACCGGAGCAATACCCCACCTCTTTTATCATCTCCAAATCGTAATTTACGCGCTCCTGCAAGCGTTTTGCTTCGTAAGGTTTTCCTAAATCAATCAACTCTTGCACCTCTTCTCCGAGGTCTAAAGCAATTTGATCGATAGCGGAATTTACTCTTTCTTGCGTAGTAACAAAGATATTTGCAGGATATATTTTATAATCTTCAAACTGCTGAATAGTAACGTTATTGATAGGGTCGAGAGTTTCGATAGAGTCTATCTCATCGTCCCAAAAAATTATTCTAAGTATATCCTCGGCATAAGAGAGATAGATATCGAGAGTATCGCCCTTTAGTCGGTAAGATCCGCGGGTGAGGTCGATATCATTACGAGTATATTGTGCATTTACGAGTCGCCTCATTAAATTCTGAATAGAGATATTCATACCCACCTTAATAGAGATACAGTTATCGGTGAAATCGGCGGGATTACCGATACCATAAAGGCAAGAAACAGAAGATACTACTACAACATCACGTCTACCGGAAAGAAGAGCGGCAGTAGCAGAGAGGCGCAATCGGTCGATTTCGGCATTTATAGCCAAGTCTTTTTCGATATAAGTATCGGTGAGAGGAAGATAAGCTTCCGGCTGATAATAATCGTAATAAGAGACGAAATACTCAACGGCATTATTCGGGAAAAAGGATTTGAATTCGGTATAGAGTTGTGCCGCGAGGGTTTTATTATGAGATAGGATAAGAGTAGGACGGTTTATATTAGCGATAACATTAGCCATAGTAAAGGTTTTTCCGGAGCCGGTAACACCGAGAAGAGTTTGAAACGGTATACCGGCATTGATGCCGTCCGTCAAACTACGGATAGCTTCGGGTTGATCGCCCGTAGGCTGGTATGGAGAAACCAATTTAAAGTCCATATTATCAATCTAAAATATATATCAATTCTTTAAAAGCATATTTGTGTAAAGAGCCATCGGCATGTTTAAGAGACAACAAGCCGGAAGGATCCACTCCCACGATAGAAGCAAAGAAAGTATCACCACCCGGTGTGGCATATTTATGTAAACCATCTCGGCGATATAGGAGAGCAAAATATCTGTAATAGAGCTCTTCAAGCGACAATATACATTTGTCAAAAACCTCTTCATAATACTTTATTATCCTCTTCACCAAAGACTTACGTAATTTTTCAACATTAAAGAGTCGCCCTGCAATAATAGCGAGACTTGTAGGATTAGGAGCGTTTAAAAACTCTTGTTGATTGACATTGACCCCCACACCGACAATAGAAGTATCTATATTACGTCCGATAATTGTATTTTCAATAAGTACTCCACACAACTTTTTATCGTTATAATATATATCATTAGGCCATTTAACAACCACATTTTTTTCGGGTAGCAAATCGTTTAATTCGTCGGCAATAGCGATAGCCACCACTTGGTTTATAAAAAATTGCATATCCACAGGGATATTTTCAGGGCGGATAAGCAACGAAAAAGTAAGGTTTTTTTTCGGTTCACTCTCCCACACATTAGAGGTCTTTCCGCCAATCATAGTTTGCCCTCTGCCGGCAGATTGAAAATCGGTGTAGATGCAAGAATAATTTTTCAATTTACAAGCATCCAATCTACGCTTCATCTCACTATTTGTAGAGTCGACCTCGGCACAATATATAAAGTTACATTTACTCATAATCCATCATTTAGCATCACGAACGAGCCATTCTTCAATAATTTTATTCACCTCTTTACTTGGTGATGAGAAATTATTAAAAATTATAGCGAAAGCATACTTATTTCCATTATTAAAGATATATCCGGCATAAGCACGAGCACCTGAGAGGGAGCCGCTTTTTACATTAACCTTTTCTCTTAAAGGGGTATTAACCAGGAATTTATACACAGTACCCTCCTTTCCCGCCAAAGGCAAAGAAGAGAGGAAATAAGAATAATTCTTGCTATTATACATATAAAGGAGAATATCCACAACAGAAGCGGCAGGGATAGCACCTTGAGGTGAAAGACCGCAACCATCGTAAATTCTCATAAAATCGAGATTAACACCCTTTTGCGACCAAAAACTACGGATAGTATCAATAGAATTCGAAGAAGAGGCGCTACTATTAGCTACCAACAGTCCGATATGACGGAAAATAGACTCCGCATAAAGGTTGTTGCTTTTAAAATTAGTAACTTTAATAATATCAGCAATAGGTACAGAGAAGAACGTATCCAAAACGGTGTGATTCTCAAACGAGAATTCGTTAGACGGCGTTTTTCCGGAGCACGGAGAAGAGGAATTTTCCGTAGGAATCATCGGATCACTCAACGTACAATTTAGAGAAGAGCCGAGAATCACCTCACGAGGAGCACCGATAATGCCAACTCCACCTGCTATCAAACTCTTATACAGATAATAAGCAGCTACTAAAGGGGGATTAGAGGTACTTACTTTTAGAGGAACATTTTTTCTACCAGGCATTAGGGAGCCATGAAAAAAGCGTTTGTTGCTATAAGGTGCACAATAAGCGAGAAGCGACTCCTTACTCAAACGAGAAACACTGATATCGTTATTATTAATCATATCAGGCAAATCTTTCTCCACACGGGATATTGATGTGGTGCCATTTACACCTGCAGAGAAGAAATAAACAGCAGTATTATCAAAAATATTAATACCATAAGCACCTGCACCATAATTAGAACCGATATCTTCCCACACCCATTTATCAGGCACCGGGAAGCGATTAAAACAAGAGGCATCGGCGATAACATCTCCGCAAATAAAATTTACCCCCTTCTTTTTTATAGCAATCACAATAGAATCGAGAATATATTTACTGCCACAAAAAGAGGAGCCGAAAGTAGGGTCACCGGTACCGCGTATAATAAGGTTACCTACAAGGGTATCATTAGAGATATATCCATCCGTTTCGATATAAGTAGGGAATTTATAATTCGGCCCGAGCATTTCGAGAGCGGAGGCTGTAGTAATCAGTTTAGTGACAGAAGCCGGAGTAGCCGCCATCTTTGAATTTAAGTCGGCAACAACCTCACCGGTACTGATATTAACCATCTTATAGCTGATTACGGAAGATTGTATAATTGCGGAATCAGAAGGAGTTAAAGCCGGGGTAAGGAATATATTTAATGTAAGTAGAGTTAGTATGGCAAGTATTTTCATAGATTTATGTATTAAAACAAAACATAAAGTAGCAGTTGTGGGCATAACCCCACAAACCATCCGCTAATTACTTGAGAGAGAGTATGAGAATCGAGTTGCATACGAGCCCATCCGACTACGGAAGCAATAGCAACGCACACCACTAACTCCGTTATCCTTACCAATCCACAAGAACACATTGTCAAAATAAAGGATGCAAACAGAGCCCCGGCGCCACTCATATGAATGCTAATCTTCCAGAAGAAATTAATAATAGAGACAAGAATCAACGAGATAGTGCCGCCAAAAATAATTTTAGATAAAGGATGCATGAAACTAAATCCGTCAACATACCACATATAGTACAATATAACGAAATAAGAGATTATTGTAATAGCATAAATAAAGTACCTATCTTTGCGTTCCTGCATCTGATAAGAAGAAATTATTTTTGTAGCATGCCCTATTAAAATAGCAACAATAGGGATAATAGCGGAAAAAAGAACAATAACGGAATAAAAAGAAGCCCCGAAATTAACATCCGACGCAAGATATAGGTATAATAAATACCACAACAGCATGAAAATCGGGTGGAAAACAACGGAAAAAAAAGTAGCAATTCTATTCATCATAACATCATTCTTTCTTTAGCAGTAGGGATTGCGAGAATACCGCGGTATTTTGCAACAGTACGTCGAGCGATATTAAATCCCTTCTTTTGCAGTAATGTCACTAATTCGTCGTCGGTAAAAGGATTAGTTTTATCCTCATTATCAATAATTTGTTTCAGAGCATACCTAATTTCATTTTTGGAGACTTCTACCCCTTCGGCATTTTCCATACCATCCACAAAGAAATGTTTAAGAGGTATAACACCCCAATCGGTATCAACATATTTGTTGTTATTAACCCGAGAAATAATACTCTCATCAAAACCTGTTTTAGCAGCTATATCTCTAAGGCGCATAGGTTTTAATTTCGTATCATCGCCACCGGAAGTAAAATAATCGTATTGATAGTCGACGATAGCATTCATAATAGTGAGTAAAGTAGGATTTCGCTGTTTTAGTGCAACGATAAAATTATTAGCTTTATCCACATATTTCTTAACATCATCGAGGTCGGAACCTTTAAGATAATCGAGCATTTCGGTATACTTGCTATCAACACGGAGTTTGGGTATGAAGCTGTTATTTAGCACAACCTTAGGTTTTCCGTCAACATCAACAATTTGGAAATCGGGAGTAATAGTACGAGCGATAGACTCAACACCAACGGCATAATTGGCACCCGGTTTTGCATTCAAAGATTTAATGATATCAACAGCTTTTTCGATATCGGCTCTGGAAGCATTCAGGTTATTCGAGAGAGAGTTATATTTATTTGACTCTACGAGAGAGAGATACTTATCCACGATATCGATAGCGATGTAGATATATTTATTGTCGGGGTCTTTATCTTTAAGCACCTCGAGTTGAAAAATAAGACAATCTTTTAGGGAAGAAGAAGCAACCCCGACCGGGTCGAGGTGGCGCACAATATTCACAGCCTCATTCACCTCCATTTCGCTGACGAGGTACCCTTCGGTGATAGCGATATCATCGCGCATCTGCTCGGGAGAACGATTAAGAAACCCGTTTTCATCAATATTATCTACCACATATTGGCACAGTTTATACTGATTTTCAGGAATATCGGCTGTACTCAATTGATCGAGGAGGAAGTCACGCAAAGAGGGTTGAGACGAGATATTACGGAAATAATCCACATCGTCGGCACCATTATACCTCTGATTACCAACGCCATCATAGTCGTAGTCATAGTCATTATCATCGTCAGAATAATTATACTCCATATCCTCATCAGAATTATTATTCTCTTTCCACTCCTCCTCATTATCTGAGGCATTATCGTCGGAAACTTCCGGTTCGGAATTATCTGTTTCGGAATTATTCAGGTCGAGAGCGGGATTTTCTTCCAACTCTTTATTAATAAGCGCATCAATTTCCGCCACAGGAGTTTCGATAAACTTTATTATCTGAATCTGTTGTGGAGTAATTTTGGTAGTAAGTTTTTGAGTTTGAGAAGTAACAATTCCCGTTTTCGCCATAAACAAATTATTTATTAAGGAGGTTCATAAATTCCTCTCTGGTAACGGCGCTATTAAATGCACCGGTAAAGTCGCTTGTAACAGTAACTGAATTTTGTTTTTGCACGCCTCTCATCTGCATACACAGGTGTTGAGCTTCGATAACGACCATCACGCCGAGAGGGTCGAGAGTATTTTGTATGCAATCTTTAATTTGCAGAGTAAGGCGTTCTTGCAATTGCAAACGGTGGGCAAAAACATCCACCACGCGGGCTATTTTACTAAGGCCCGTAACATAATGATTTGGTATATAAGCCACATGTACTTTACCGAAGAAAGGCAACATATGATGTTCGCACATAGAATAGAATTCGATATCTTTTACTATCACCATTTGATGATAATCTTCGTGGAACATGGCAGAGCGAAGGATTTCGTTAGGATTTTGGGTGTATCCTTGAGTAGCGAACTGCATTACTTTTGCAACACGCTCCGGGGTTTTGATCAGACCTTCACGGGTAACATCTTCCCCGACTAATTTTAATATTGCCTTATAATGTTCGGCAATTAAATCGGTAACATTTTGCTGTGCTACCGATGGTTTAAATTCATCCATTGACATAAAATATTATTGAATTACTACAACATCCGGAACGATATACGTTTCACTTGCATATTTAGGAAACTCTTTAATAATCCACAATCTAAGTTCTTGTGCGGCATCTTTAGTAAGGCAGTTTCCCACTCTAACGCGCCAAAACGGAGCGTTAAAAGTCACATAAATCTCAATATTAGGATGTTTTGTTACTATTTCAGTTTTAATTTCAAAAGCCTTATTGCGAGCTTTTTGACCGTTATTGCTTGAGAACATCTGCACGCGATAGCCGTTAACCATACCTACCACTTGCTGTTGCACAAGAGCATTAACCTCAGCATTTTGAGAAATTACTATACGGCCTCCATTCTCCATATCCGGCACTGCAAGTTCTTGTACAATATCACTAACCTTACGCACTTGAGAAACGGAAACGGAGTCAGTGCGATTAAGCTCCTCATTATTGAGGAGTGTATTATTTTTAGCAAAAGAGACAGAGCACATAGATAGTGCCACCATCAGAAAAAGAACTATTTTTTTCATATTTATTTAATTATAGATTTCCAAACACTAATAAAGTTACCACCCATTATTTTGGCAACATCTTTTTTATCAAAGCCCTTACGGAGCAGTTCGATAGAGATATTTATCAATTGGCTACTATCATTACATCCGGGAACGCCGCCACCGCCATCGAAATCGGAACCAATTCCTACAGCATCTACACCCGCCACCTCAACGGCATGGCAGATATGATTTACTATAGTGTACAAATCGGCATTACCATCATCAGCAAGGAACCAATTATAGAGGCAAATTTGTAGGGAGCCACCCTTTTCTGCCAATTTCTTTATCAAGTCATCGGGCATATTACGCACGTGACTGCAGATTTGGCGGCAAGAGGTATGAGTAGCGACAACGGGATATTTACTCAAAGCAATAACATCCCTAATAGTAGAATCCGCAGCATGGGATACATCTATTATCATTCCCAAATCATTCATCCTTTTCACCACTTCACGGCCAAGTTTTGAGAGACCGCCATGAGTATTATTACCCTTAGCGGAATCGCACAAGTCATTATCCCCGTTATGGCAAAGAGTAATATATCGCACCCCGAGGTTGAAGAAGAAATCAACATTCTCCGGATTGCCATTAAG
>SAMEA3663026__coassemble_502_pt1 | contig 19844 bp, 19 predicted proteins | sample SAMEA3663026__metabat2_low_PE_015 | metagenome-assembled genome bin SAMEA3663026 (sample SAMEA3663026) | pig gut metagenome | biome: pig gut; feature: pig-associated habitat; material: faeces | place: France | collected 2012
TAACTCTTTTTTAAATAAAGGAATTTCTTTTAATCTATTATTAAATTGATTAACTATTATTTTACGCAAATCAATTACTATTTTTTTTAAATCTTCCTCTTCTTTTTCACTCTTATTATTTTTTTGAATTAATTCAAAATATGAATTTATTTGTTCTTGAAACGAAACCAAATCTTCTTCTTTAAAATTTTGCGAAGAAAGTGATTCTGTAATAAATATTTTATGATAATCATCTATCATTCTTTTTACCAATTTATAATCTTCACTCCTTTTAATATCAGAAGCTATAATCCCTTTTTTCTCAATATTTTCCAAAGTTTTACCTATTGGTTTTAATTCAAAACGTAATGTTTTGCTCAAAGGATACAATCCCGTAAAGTCTAAATAACTATTCATATTATATATAATTTAAAATATTTAACAAAAAAAACACTCCACAAAAAAACATTATTAATAAACACAAATTATAACCATTAACGGTATTTTTGTTATTGTAACAAAAGAAGGAGATGCGATATTCGCTGAATTTTTTATATTTCGTTCATCTCTCACAAATTTAGCAATACCTTCCTAAATCAAAAATAAGAATAATAGAATACTGCCGTTGTGATTTGAGGCTGTTAAGACCCTTCGCTATACCTTATTTTGAACCAATGGAATATGATGTTATTTTGAATACAAAAAGGTAGTCGTTTCGTACGTCTTCTATGTAAATTGGTAATAATACCATTAAATGCTTGCCTACAAATGTGGATGCTATGTCATCTATTTTCTTATTGTTCTCTTTAAAAGTCGACGGTAGAAATTCGCCGTTTACCCAGCCATAATCAGGCACAAAGCCTATCTTATTCGTTGGAACTATACTTTCTTCTATATATGATTTACGCGGTATCATTGAACATGGCATAAACTTACTCATATCAACAAGATTGACGTCTTTATGTACTATCTTTTTTGTCAAAGAATCGTAATCGATATAGCTTACTTCGTTCCAATCGATTTTTATAGGATAATCCGTCTTATTATAGAGTTTGAAATCAAAAGAATTACGATTATAAAACCATGTTATGTCGATAAATTTATCTTGATAATTATTGGTATTATATGAAGATAAATCCACTATATGAACACCTGTATACATCTCATACGGATTTGCAGGTCGCTCTACTGATGATAATGAAACGTTATAAAAAACTTCCTTCTGTGATGAGCATCCTAATGCTACAATCACAAAAAACATTGCAACTAAACAGGATAGTGCACATTTAATTTTTACTGAATTTTTCATAACAATAGAATAAAAAATTATTTATTAAATAAATTATCAATACAATAACGTAACTAATTATATCCAATATATCGCCGGTTCCGGGGAAAAGAGTAAACATCTGCAGTATTTCTATACTTAATGCAAATATTGTTACTACTGCGACAAAAATATATTTCCTATTATCTTCGCCCCAAATAGCCTCATTCATAAAAAGAAACGACAAAAGCCATAAAGCATCAGGAAGATTATATAATACCCAATCGGGAAACTCTATTTCTGTATTTCTAAAAAAACAGAACAATTGATTGTTGACATCTATAGAGAGCCAATCGTATATCACCATGTCTGTTGATCTATTACTGACATAAATCCAACAAGCCACAAAAAACAGAATCAAAGAGAGGCAACAAAAAATTATCCTACATCTATAGTTCTTTTTCATAAATCTTTCTGAATTTTCATCTCTTATATTTTGCACTTTTCCGGCTCATTATATCACACCAAACAGATTTCCAATATCAAAAAATCTTATAATTCAGCCACAAACTTATAGAATTATTCTACAAGTCATCGCCGTTTGCAGCGTTTCTATTGTTGTCGTAAAAGAGAAGAATACGATATTTTACCATATTCAATCGGATAATACCCTATCTTCTCAAATACGATACAAAGATAAAATCTTATTACGAAATCTATTTTCATAAATTCAAAAAAATTACTTTTTAGTCTTTTTGATTAATAATCAATTATTTAACATACATACATCTATTCAAACGGATAATTTTATAGTACTTTCTGCCCTCTTTTTTCTCAATTAATAGAGATTTTTGGAAACTATTTATGAGCGTTACGCATACTTTTAATAAGATTTTGTATTATTAAGAGCAAAATTATATTAATGATAAGAATAAATATTTTAAGGGGAATGGCAATAAAAAAGTGCATTGCAAATATATTTTACAATGCACTTTTTTGATGTTATGTTACTACAATTTATTTACGGATATCGCGGCTCAACTTCATAGCGCAGAAGTTAGGACCGCACATTGTGCAGTACTCGCCATCGGTATGACGGCCTTCGTTGAAGTAGTCGAGGGCACGGTCGGGATCGAGGCTGAGGTGGAATTGGTCGCGCCAGCGGAATTCGTAACGGGCTTTACTGAGGGCATTATCACGGATTTGTGCTCCCGGGTGACCTTTTGCGAGGTCGGCAGCATGGGCAGCTATCTTATATGTAATTACGCCCACGCGAACATCCTCTCTATTAGGGAGTCCGAGATGCTCTTTCGGAGTGACATAGCAGAGCATCGCAGTACCGAGCCATCCGATTTGTGCGGCTCCGATAGCAGAGGTGATATGGTCGTAACCAGGAGCTATATCTGTAACGAGTGGTCCAAGTGTGTAGAACGGTGCATTATGGCACTTCTCGATTTGGCGCTCCATATTCTCTTTGATTTTGTGGAGAGGCACATGACCCGGACCCTCTATAAATGCTTGAACATTATATTTCCAAGCACGCTCAACGAGTTCGCCGAGAGTGTCGAGTTCCGCAAATTGTGCTTCATCATTAGCATCGTAGATAGAACCGGGACGGAGGCCATCACCGAGAGAAATTGCAACGTCGTATTGTGCAAGGATTTCGCAAATTTCATCAAAATGCTCATAAAGGAAGCTCTCTTTATCATGGATAAGGCACCATTTGCTCATGATAGATCCGCCACGGCTAACTATACCGGTGAGGCGTTTGTCGGCAAGATGCACGTTATGGCGGCGAATACCGGCATGAATAGTGAAATAGTCGACGCCCTGCTCACATTGCTCTATAAGGGTATCGCGATAGATTTCCCAAGAGAGGTCTTCTACCTTACCATCTACTTTTTCAAGGGCTTGATAGATAGGTACCGTACCCACAGGGACAGGGCAATTTCGAATAATCCACTCACGAGTTTCGTGAATATTGGCACCGGTAGAGAGGTCCATCAACGTGTCACCGCCCCATTTACAGCTCCATACGGCTTTATCCACCTCTTCATCGATACTTGATGTAGTAGCGGAGTTTCCGATATTTGTATTTATTTTTACATAGAATTTAGAACCTATAATCATTGGTTCCGCTTCCGGGTGGTTGATATTGGCAGGGAGAACCGCCTGACCGCAAGCTATTTGTTGACGTACAAATTCCGGAGTGATATAAGTGTCGATACCAAGCTCTTTGCAATTCATGTTTTCACGTATAGCAACATACTCCATTTCGGGAGTGATGATACCCTGTTTTGCGTAATACATCTGGGTACAGCATTTTCCTTTTTTTGCGCGATAAGGGAGTGCGATATGCTCAAAGCGGAGATGGTCGAGCGACTTATCATCGCGGCGCATTTTTCCGTATTCACTTGTAACGGAAGGGAGTTTCTCTACATCGCCACGCTCTAAAATCCATGGTTCACGGATTCGTTCGATACCTTTTTTAAGGTCGACAGTGATATTCGGGTCGGTAAACGGTCCGCTTGTATCATAAACCAGTATAGGGTCGTTTGGAGTGGTAACCTTCTCTCCATTAACAATATTGACTGTAGGAGTAAGGTTTACTTTCCGCATTCCGACGCGAATAAAAGGGAACATTTCTCCTTGGAGGTACACTTTCTCCGGTTTTGCGAAATATTCTTTTTTATTCTCTTTTTTATTTTCGTTATTATCCATAATATTAAATATTTTCGGGCATAAAGCCATTTTATGACTATAAAATATTCTCTCGCGGAGAATTATATTTCAGCACATCTTCAGAAAGTTGGCTGTATCTTACTCGTTTAAGAATGCGGTAAGAGGGGAAGAAGCAGAGGCTTGCATATTGAAAGTTACAGCACCGAGGCCTGCTTCGTAAGCGCGACGACCTGCAATAGCGGCTTCACGAAAAGCGACAGCCATCTCTTCGGGGTTTGCAGCCACGGCTATAGCGGTATTTACAAGCACTGCATCGGCACCCATTTCGAGGGCGGCAGCGGCATGACTTGGTGCTCCAATGCCGGCATCCACAACTACAGGAACATTAGATTGCTCTACAATAAGTTGTATAAAATCGCGAGTTACGAGACCGCGATTAGTACCGATTGGGGCGGCGAGAGGCATTACCGTAGCGGCACCGGCTTCTTCGAGTTGACGGCAGAGAATAGGGTCTGCTTGGCAATAAGGGAGCACTATAAACCCGAGTTTTACCAATTTCTCGGTAGCCTTAAGAGTCTCTACAGAGTCGGGCAAAAGGTGACGAGGGTCGGGGTGAATTTCCAGTTTAAGCCAATTTGTACCAAAAGCCTCGCGTGACATTTGTGCGGCGAAAACAGCCTCTTCCGCATTGCGAGCTCCTGACGTATTAGGCAACAATTGAATTGAAGGGGAGATGATATGACGCAACATATCATCATTTTCATCATTCAACTCAATACGGCGCATGGCAACGGTAACCATTTCCGTACCGGATGCCACTATTGCCTTTTGCATCAATTCATTATTCGGGAATTTTCCGGTTCCCAAAAAGAGGCGGGAATTAAACTCCCTACCTGCAATAATTAATTTGTCCATATTATTTAAAAAAAGTTTTATTTCAATTTATTCAAAAGCAATCGTGTTTGCTCCACTTGGTTTTTTGCATTTAATATCGTGCCACTCACAGCAATACCTTGCACTCCGGTGCTCATTATTTCAGGTATATCGGTTTCTACAATACCACCGATAGCCACTACCGGCACCGTGATAATATCGGTGTTGCTCATCAATGATTTATAGCCTTCGATACCGAGTAAGGGACTAAGGTTTTGCTTTGTGGTGGTATAGCGAAAAGGACCGACTCCGAGGTAGTCGGCACCGAGAGAAATATGATGATGAGCTTGCTCTACGGTATTTGCCGTGCCGCCGATAATAAAATTTTCTCCCAATATCTTACGGGCTTCGTCGATAGGCATATCTTTAAGCCCGAGGTGCACACCATCCAAATTAAGGCGAAGAGCTATCTCCACCTCATCATCAATAAGCAGCACAGCATCATTTTTCCGGCATTCCGCTTTTAATATTTCGGCAACAGAAATTATTTCTTCACGAGGAAAATTCTTCATACGCAGTTGTACCCAACGGCATCCGCCTTCCAGCACATTCAAAGTGCCGTTTATAATTTCTTCGGCAGAGCCACCATGAGTGATAAACTGCAACTTACTCCAGCTGCGCCCTCGTATCATCATAGCACTATCCTCCACAAGCAGCCTTTATTATCAAGATATTATCGCCTTCAGAAAGAGAATAATTTTTCCATTCTTCGCGAGAAATCATAGTATTATTTACTGCGACAGCCACACCACGCTCCGGCAAAGCCATGGTTTCTAACAATTGACTGAGGTAAGCAACATCGTGCTCCACCATCTCTCCGTTTACTTTTAATTTCATATCTCTAAAAATAAAAAACCTTCTTACTTTTTCAAGCAGAAGGAGTAACAATTATTATTCAAATTATCAAAAATCCCTACAGCAGCATTGTCTGCATCAGGTAATTAGAGTATAATCTCAGCCATATACATTATTTATATAGCACCCCTTCTTGACAATGCAAAGTAACATAAACTTATTCATATTACAATCATATATTTTGTTAAATTTCCTTAAATCATCTACATCAATATGAAATTCAATTAATTAATAAAAAAAAAGCATTATATTTGCAAGTTGCAAGGAGTGTGAATGACAGGAAAAGAAAAGCAGGAATTTAATTGAGAAAAAATGCTAATTTACAACAAACAGACAAGGTGGCACAACCTATTTGTATCACATTGTATATCAGCATAATAATAGAGTAAACGATTGATGAAACAATATAAAAAAGTACTCACAATAGCCGGAAGCGACTCGGGCGGAGGGGCAGGAATTCAGGCGGATATAAAAACGATATCTGCATGCGGATGCTATGCCGAATCGGTAATTACAGCCATTACTGCACAAAATACTCAGGAAGTAAAATCAATACACCCGATACCGCCACAGATGGTGCATGACCAGTTGACATGCGTGATGAACGACCTTGGTGCCGACGCTATAAAGACGGGGATGTTACTCTCGAAAGAGATAATGGAAGTGCTTTACCGATATTTTTCCGAGCACCATCACAGCAACATAGTTGTTGACCCCGTAATGATATCCACATCAGGCAACCCACTCATTACCAACGACTCTATAGAGTATATGAAAAGCAATATTCTGCCGTTAGCAAGAGTGATAACGCCGAATATCCCGGAGGCTGAAGTGCTCCTCGATGGTGAAAAAATTGACGATGAGAATATGGAAATTGCCGCAAAAAAAATTGCAAGGCGATATAACGTGTCGGTATTGTTAAAAGCAGGCCATATTGAAAAAGATTTTATTACAGATCTGTTCTACAACAATGAGAATGGCAAAATTCTGACATTAGGATCTAAAAAGATTGTCACAAAAAATACTCACGGCACCGGCTGTACCATGTCGTCGGCACTGGCATCGATGCTGGCTCATGGGCATGACTTGGACAATGCTGTGGCACTGAGTCACAAATACATAAAAGAGGCTATTATTGCCGGAGCGAATTATGAAATAGGACACGGGCACGGACCTGTGAAACATTTCTATAACATTTGGAAAGAAGATTAAGATTTAGAAAATTACTTCTCATTACACGCTTCAATATCAAGAAATAAAACAGATATTGCAACGCTGTAATGAAAATAATTTTTAAACATCATTTAAATAAAACTATAAGATGAGAAAAAAAACAATAACTGTATTATTTGCAGTTTTATTATTTATCAGTTCCGTTTTCTGTAAAGAGAGTGAAACTGCAGTAGTGATAACTTGGAATGATTTGATGAACAATCCGAGCAATTATATAGGCAGCACTGTAGAGATACACGACACACTCTATATAATAAGCGTAAATAATTGGAACAAATACGGTGAGGTGGAGATATCCGATGAAAGGCAGATGTCGCCTACCGACATTGCATTGCCGGCGTCAACAGAATACACTACAATATTGAATAAGAATAACAATAACAGGGTGATACTCTCTGACGGTTCGAGCACGACATATCCCAATCCACGTCCATGGCAGGATGCCGACGGAACTTGTCGCACCGGGCAGTACACCACCCTACTGAAAGGCGTATTCTCTCAATCACAATACGGCTATACCATCACACCGACAACAACACCGGTATTCCAAGGCAATCCGCGCCCGACAGCTGTAACAAACCTTGGCGATTACAATTTAAAGATTTGCTCTTTTAACCTGAGATTATACTTGACAAGCGGTTACGGCAATGGATTCGGACCTGACAATGAGGCAGATGCCGAAAAGCAACACAACAAGATAATGAAAGCATTAGAGGCTATAGATGCCGACATTTTCGGATTGATAGAGGTACAACAAGGGCAAGATGCATTGGCAAAAATCACCAATTCCCTCAACGCACTAAACAACGGAAAGCACTACTCTTATATCGATGACGGCACTAAGGTGAGCGGGACGTTTACCAAAGTTGGATTCGTGTATCGCGACGACTTGTTAGAGCCACTGCGACAAATACAATCAAACAACACGGGAGTAAACCACCGCAAAAAAGGGCAAGGATTCAAAATGAAAAGTAACAACGAATCTATTGTGGTATTACTCAACCACTTCAAGGCAAAATCCGGACAAGGAAGTGGGGATAACGCCGATATTAACGATGGTCAAGGATCGTTTAACGGTGACAGAGTACGCGAAGCCACGGCAATAATTACCTTTGCCCAATCATGTGCAAGATATTTCGGCGATGATGATGTCATTATCATGGGAGACCTTAATGCATACACACAAGAAGACCCGATTAGAATAATCGCTGATGCCGGATACACCAACCTGATTAAGCAATATGGAGGCGAAAAAGCCTACTCTTACGTATTTGGCGGCAACATAGGCTGTCTTGACCACGCCTTTGCAAACGCATCACTGAGCGCACAAGCCACCGGATGCCAAGTATTCCATATCAACGCCGACGAATCTTCGGTTTTCTATTACGACGGATACAGTTATAATAACGACATGTACAAGAGTAGCGACCACGACCCCGTAGTAATAGCATTCAACCTGAACGGTACAACAACAGAAAATGATATTTTAATCAACGAAACATCTTCGGTTATCTACGGAAACGGTAACATAATCGGAATTGCAAACGCCATTGATAATAAAATGGAACTATACGATATCAACGGCAAACAGATATTGAGTTCCGAAATAGACACATACGATTATACATTAAACATAAGCACATTAGCCAAAGGAGTATATATCATCAGACTAACGAACTCCACCGGCGACATACAAACCTTAAAACTAATCAGATACTAAAATCAAACACAAAAGAAGCGAGACAGATGAATCCTTACGATATTATTGAGAAATATTATGACCCGGGGAGCGAGCTTTACAAGATACTTGTAGACCACTCGGAAAAAGTAAAAGAAAAGGCATTGACCTTAGCATCACGACATCCGGAGTTAGGAATAGACATGGAATTTTTGGCAGAAGGAGCAATGCTGCACGACATAGGAATATTCATGACCGACGCACCGGGAATAAAATGTTTCGGCACACACAAATATGTGGAACACGGCTATTTAGGTGCCAATCTTATGCGCCAAGAGGGCTATGAAAGGCACGCCTTGGTATGTGAACGCCACACCGGTACCGGGTTGAGCATTGATTATATCTTGCTGAACAACCTGCCACTTCCGATTCGTAACTACATTCCCGAAAGCATTGAAGAACAACTTATTTGCTATGCCGACAAATATTACTCTAAAAATCGATTGGATAAAGAATTTACCGCCGAAGAGATAGAGAGAAAACTCATGAAATGGGGATACGACGGCGTATTGAAATTCAAACATTGGAAAGAAATTTTTGAATAAAAAACCCTCAACATATAAATCATGAATAACACAATACAAAAAGTATTATCATACCCTGTATCATTGATATATCAAATAGCGACACAACTTCGCAACAAGTTGTACGACTTGAATATCATCAAAAACTGTTATGCCGATATACCCACAATATCGGTAGGCAATATTACTGTAGGAGGTACGGGTAAAACGCCACACGCCGAATATATTATATCTCTATTGAAAGATAAATACAAGTTGGCGTATTTGAGTCGCGGATATAAACGTAAAAGCATAGGATATCAAGAATCCGGAAAGCAATGCTCTGCCATGACCATAGGTGATGAAGCATTTCAAGTACACAAAAAATTTCCGGAGATAACCGTTGCCGTTGACACCGACAGGTTCAGAGCAATATCACACTTATCGGCAAAAGATCCGAAGCCGGACATTATTGTGCTTGACGACTGCTACCAATATCGAAAACTGCACCCGGATATCAATATATTACTTATTGACTATAACCGACTTACATATCTCGACAACTACCTGCCCTACGGAGAACTCAGAGAATCGAAGCACAATACCGACAGGGCTAATATCGTAATAATAACAAAATGCCCGAAAAGCATCAATCCGGCCGACAAACTATCTATCCGAACACAACTCGGCCTGCTTGCCTATCAATCGTTATACTTTACCTGCATCAATTATCGCAAGCCTAAAGGTATATTCACGGGGCAAACCTTGGATATCACGCCGGACATGGAGTTGATAGTAGTGAGCGGAATATCACAACCGCAACATTTATACAACTACCTTCGCGAGCAATGCCATACGATAAATACCATCACGTATGAAGACCATCACACCTACACCCAACAAGATATAAAAAAGATAAACAGTATATTCGAAAAGATGGAGGATGGGAAAAGAGCCATCATAATAACTGAAAAGGATTTGTCGAAAATTGAGCAATTAAACATGCCGGAAAACATAAAAAACAATATTTATAGCATAGGAATAGAGGTAGACTTTATGTTTAATGACAAGGACAATTTTGACAAAAAAATAGACTTTTTATCGGGTATAATAACCTCATCGAAGCGATTCAACACAATCAATATAATGTAAATTAAAAGCGGACAAGAGGAATTTATAACAATTTCAAACGATAAAGAGCACGAAAATAGTTTATTAAAACAAAAACACAGATAAAAATAACACGAATAAACGAAAATATTTTAGAAAAAATTCCTTTATATAAGAAATAAAAATTGTAACTTTGCGGTATTAAACAATTGAAACAAATAGAATATAAATAATTAACAATTAACGAATAACAAAAATTACTTATGGCAGAAAAGAAATTAAATCTCTTGGCAGATTTTCCGGCCGTAACCACAGAAGAGTGGATGGCAAAAATCAATGCCGACCTCAAAGGAGCTGACTTCAACAAAAAGCTCGTTTGGAAAACGAACGAAGGGTTTAATGTAATGCCCTTCTACCGTTTGGAAGATGTAGCCACATTAAAAACATTGGATTCAGCACCAGGTGAATATCCATATGTACGTGGCACAAAAACCGACAATAATTGGTATGTACGCCAAAACATTGACGCATGCTGTGCAAAACAAGCAAATGAGAAAGCCCTTGACGTATTGAACAAAGGCATCGACTCATTAGGTTTTAAATTAAACAAAAAAGAGTTAAGTGCAGAATACATTGCTACATTATTGAACGGCATTTGTCCTGAATGTGTAGAGCTCAACTTTACAGTATGTATTCGTTGCTGCGAGAAATTAGTGTCTTTACTTGCCGATTATTTCAAATCAAAAGGTATTGACACCGCCAATCTCAAAGGATCTATCAACTGCGACCCTATCAACAGAATGCTTTTAAAAGGCAAAAAATTGAGTCGTGAAGAGGTACAAGAGATAGTAGTAGCAGTAGCAAAAGCAAAAGCATTACTTCCAAAATATCGCGTTATAGGTGTTAACTCAATCAGTTTGAACAACTGTGGAGCATATTGCTCACAAGAGTTAGGATATGCCCTTGCATGGGGAACAGAATATATGACAATGCTCACAGAGGGTGGATTAAGCGCAGACGATGCAGCAAAAGCCATCAAATTCAACATGGGTGTAGGCGGTAACTATTTCATGGAGATAGCAAAATTCCGTGCAGCACGTATGTTATGGGCAATGATTGTAAAACAATTCGAGCCAAAATGCGACTGCTCTGCAAAAATGAGAGTACACGCCGAGACATCTATCTTCAACAAAACAATTTTTGATGCACACGTAAACTTACTTCGTACACAAACAGAAGCAATGAGTGCAACAATAGCCGGCGTAGATTCACTCACTGTCAATCCTTTTGACATCACATACAAAGAGAGTGATGATTTCTCAGAGAGAATTGCACGTAACCAACAATTGTTATTGAAAGAAGAGTCACACTTTGACAAAGTAACCGACCCTTCAGCAGGATCATATTACATAGAGAACCTCACACACAGCATAGCAGAGCAAGCATGGAAACTCTTCCTTGACATTCAAAACAACGGAGGTTTCTTTGCAGCAGTAGAGAGCGGAAAAGTACAAGAAGATATGAAAGCTACATCAGCAAAACGCTTGAAAGATGTATCATCTCGCAAAGAGATACTTCTTGGAACTAACCAATATCCAAACTTCACAGAGAAAGCAGCAGACAAGATTACAAAAGAATCATGTGGATGCAAATGTGGATGCGAAGAGGCAGAGACAGGCCTTGAGTCATTGCCACACGTACGCGCAGCACAAGAGTTTGAAGCACTTCGTTTACAAACAGAACGTGCAGCTCACCGTCCAAAAGCATTCATGCTTACAATAGGTAACCTTGCAATGCGTCTTGCTCGTGCACAATTCTCATGCAACTTCTTTGCATGTGCAGGTTACGAAGTAGTTGACAACCTTGGTTTTGAAACAGTAGAAGCAGGTGTAGAAGCAGCACAAAAAGCAGGAGCCGACATTATTGTACTCTGCTCAAGCGATGACGAATATGCAGAGCTTGCACCGGCAGCCTACAAAGCAATTAACGGCAAACAAATATTTGTAGTAGCAGGAGCTCCGGCATGCATGGATGACCTCAAAGCTGCAGGTATTGAAAACTTTATCCACGTACGTGTAAATGTTCTTGACACTCTTAAAGCATTTAACGCACAACTTATCAAATAAAGTCAACCGGTTATTCACTAACAAAATTAATTAAGTTCAAAACTTTAAGAGAAACTAATATGAAACCAAACTTTAACAATATTGATATAAACGATGTAGTTGCATCCAAAGCAACTGTTAACGGTGAGAATTGGTTGACCCCGGAGCAAATACCGGTAAAACCGATTTACACTAAAGAAGATTTAGAGGGACTTGAGCACCTCAATTATGCTTCAGGTATAGCACCATTCTTACGTGGTCCATACTCAGGCATGTACCCAATGCGTCCTTGGACAATACGTCAATATGCAGGCTTCTCAACAGCAGCAGAGTCAAACGCATTCTATCGTCGTAACCTTGCATCAGGTCAAAAAGGACTTTCAGTAGCCTTTGACCTTGCCACACACCGTGGTTATGATGCAGACCATCCACGTGTAGTAGGTGACGTAGGTAAAGCCGGTGTATCTATATGCTCATTGGAAGATATGAAAGTGCTCTTTAACGGAATTCCGCTCAACAAAATGTCAGTTTCTATGACAATGAACGGTGCCGTGCTTCCTATTATGGCATTCTACATCAACGCAGGTCTTGAACAAGGAGCCAAATTGGAAGAGATGGCAGGAACAATTCAAAATGATATCTTGAAAGAATTTATGGTGCGTAACACATATATCTACCCACCAAAATTCTCAATGAAGATAATTGCCGACATCTTTGAATATACTTCAAAGAACATGCCTAAATTCAACTCTATCTCTATCTCCGGATACCACATGCAAGAAGCAGGAGCAACAGCAGATATCGAAATGGCATACACATTGGCTGACGGATGGGAATATTTGAAAGCCGGAGTAAACGCAGGTATGGATATCGATGCTTTTGCACCACGTTTGTCATTCTTCTGGGCTATCGGCACAAACCACTTTATGGAGATAGCTAAGATGCGTGCAGCACGTATGTTGTGGGCTAAGATTGTTAAGACATTCAACCCTAAGAACCCTAAATCATTAGCACTCCGTACACACTGTCAAACATCAGGATGGTCACTCACAGAGCAAGACCCATTCAACAACGTAGGACGTACATGTATCGAGGCTATGGGAGCAGCACTTGGTCACACTCAATCACTTCATACCAATGCACTTGACGAAGCTATTGCATTGCCAACCGACTTCTCTGCTCGTATTGCACGTAACACACAAATCTTCATCCAAGAAGAGACTCAAATATGCCGTGAAATCGACCCATGGGCAGGCTCATTCTACATTGAGAAACTCACCAACGAACTTGCAGAAAAAGCTTGGGCTCTCATTGAAGAGGTTGAGAAACTTGGAGGTATGGCAGCCGCTATCGAAACAGGTATTCCTAAGATGCGTATTGAAGAGGCTGCAGCACGCACACAAGCACGTATCGACTCAGGTGTACAAACTATTGTTGGTATCAACAAATATCGTTTGGATCATGAAGACCCTATCGATATCCTTGAAGTTGATAACACAGAGGTACGTAAAGACCAAATTGCACGTCTTAACGACCTTAGAGCACACCGTGATGAAGCTGCCGTTAAAGAGGCACTTGCTAAAATCACCGCTTGCGTTAAAGACTTTAACGAAGGACGCAAATCAGAAGACAACCTTCTTGACCTTGCCGTTAAAGCAGCAGCAGTACGTGCAACACTTGGAGAAATTTCAGACGCTTGCGAATGCATCGTAGGCCGTTATAAAGCAACAATTAGAACAATATCAGGAGTGTACAGCGCAGGAACTAAAAACGACGCAAACTTCCAAGAAGCTTGCAAACTTACAGCAGAATTTGCTAAGAAAGAAGGTCGTCAACCTCGTATCATGATCGCTAAAATGGGTCAAGACGGACACGACCGTGGTGCAAAAGTAGTAGCAACAGGTTATGCCGACTGTGGCTTTGACGTAGATATGGGACCATTGTTCCAAACTCCGGAAGAGGCTGCTAAACAAGCCGTTGAGAACGACGTTCACATCCTTGGCGTTTCTTCTCTTGCTGCAGGTCATAAGACTCTCGTACCTCAAGTAATTGCAGAACTCAAGAAACTCGGTCGTGAAGATATCATCGTTATCGCCGGTGGTGTTATCCCTGCTCAAGATTATGACTTCCTTTACAAAGCCGGTGTTGCCGCTATCTTTGGCCCTGGTACTCCGGTTGCTAAATCAGCTATCGTAATGATGAACATCTTACTTGATAAGTAATTTTAGTCACTTTATATTAAAAAAAGGGTATGTCGGTAGACATATCCTTTTTTTATTAAATATTATTTGCTGATTTAAAAAACAATAACTACCTTTGCAGAAACCAACATTGATATTATTATGAAAAGATTTTTACTTTTATCATTATTATTCTTACTAAGCATTACATTCACAAAAGCTCTTACTACTGAGCAACGTTTAGCCATGAAGCACTCTTTTTCAATAGGATACGGAGAGCAATTTTGGGACCTTTTCTACACCGGATGTAAAGCACCGTCTGTGGGAGAAACAGTGTCAAGAAAAGATTATTACAACAAAAGGATTACCGGTAATATCTTTGCTGAATATATGTATCAAGCAACAAAAGTGCTATCAGTGGGGATGAATGTAAATTACAACGGATGGACCTCAATGGTGGATGAATACAGCATCCCCGAAGTAGAAGGGCAAAAACCTAATACTTATAAAAGAGCCATTCATACTATAGGTTTAATACCTACCTTAAATTTTACATATTATAATAAAGAGAATGTAAACTTATATTCCGGAATAGGTGTAGGAGCCACGATAATCACTGAAAATAACTCGGTGTACGCCCTACCGGCATTCGACTTTTGCCTTTTAGGAGTATCATTCGGAAAAGAACATTGGTTTGGAAATGTGGAAATTGGCGGATTAGTATCAACGCTAATTTTGGTAAACACACTCCCGACAAGATTTCTCAGCGTAGGTTTTGGCTACAGATTTTAAACAACTAACTAAATAAAAAATGAAAAAGACTAAACTTTTTATCGCTACATTATTATTAACTACTACATTAATAATCGGTTGTGACAATAGAACACCGGAAGAGAAAGCAGAATACTACACTACGGAAAGTGAAATACAACCATGGTATAATTCACATCCCGACAGTGCAAAAACACCGGACTTCAAAGTAAAAACCGGCGAAGTAAGATTACATTTTTACGGATGGGGATTGCAAGAAGACAGTTTAATAACAGTAAAATTCCCTGAAAGCACCGACGAATACGAAAGAGCTATACTCACATACCGCATGGGAGGATGGAATGAAGGACCTGCTGATTGGGATATGACCACAATGATAATGGTTAAAGACAAAAATACAGGCAAATTCTTTGAAATAGCACGCGCTTTTACCCCATACGGAGGTTATTTTAATGCGGCATGGGAGAAATTCTATTATATGGATATTACAGAATATCTACCAATGCTTACGGGAGAAACGGAATTTTACATTTATTACGGTGGATGGGATGCAACATCAAAAAAGGCTCACACCGTACAGCTTACATTTGAATTCTACAAAGGCAAGAAAGGCCATAAATGCGTATATTACGAAAAGATTTACGACTCAAGAGAGAGCAGTAATACCGGCTATCGCTCATGGGCATACGGTGTAGACAGCGCTTCAATAGAAGATGTTGCTCGCCTTGGAGAACGCACAATTACCGTACCTGATGACGTTAAATACCTGCTTATGAAAGTATCTATTAGCGGACATGGTCACGACCAAGGCAAATTCCCTGACCGCAGCGGAAGTAAGAAATATGCTAACAATGCCGCAGAATTTGACGAAAACTGGTATACTGTAAAAATCAACGGTAACGTTACTTACAAAGGTCATATCTTCTATGACAACAGCAACACCTATCGCCAAGCCGGAACATACAAATATAATAGAGCTAATTGGGGTCCGGGACTTCCTTTAAAAGTTGACTATCTCACTATCAACAATATCCCTAAGGAGAATAGAGAGATGACTATCGATTTTGATTTAGACAACTTTATATCAAAAGTTAACAGTCTAAGTGGCGAAGGACTTGCTCAATACATCATCGAAGTAGATGTATTTGGATTTAGTAAATAATGTATTTTATCAACAATAAAACAATAAAAATCATGGAAATTACAGAAAAAGTGCTTAACACACTAAAAGAAGCAGGAGAACCACTCAACGCAGGTAAAATTGCAGAAATCAGTGGATTGGATAGAAAAGAAGTAGATAAAGCCATGAAAACACTGAAAGAAAACGGCTCTATCGTTTCTCCAAAAAGATGCTACTGGGAACCGGCTAAATGATATAAAATATAAATAAATATGAAGAAAAATTTATTACTTATTTTGTTTTCATTCCTAACTACCACATTCTGTTTCGCACAAAAGAATGAATTAGGAGTTGTTGTAGGCAGTTATAACGGTCTAAGTTACAAGCGCGTAGTAAACGATAAGTTTGCCACACTCACAGAAGTGGGTTTTGGATTACAAGCTACTAAATTCTCGGATCACTACAATGGGGGAGGACTAAATATCTCGGTACACGGGAATATTGATTTATGGGATGTGCATATAAACCAAAACTTTCTCTTCAACTACGAGATAAGCAACAATTTATTCCTTTATGCTGGAGGTGGTGTAACAATAGGATATGCCCAAGAATTCAACTACAACGAAGGATTCGCAAAAACCGGTATAAACGCAATAGTTGGATTGGAATACAGACTGCCAACAGCACCACTTGGCATTGCCTTTGACTTCCGCCCCGGCTACGCCAACTTAACGTCGTCGTCCGAACGAGATGTCAATGTTTCGATTTTTGATTGGAAATTGGCATTAGCATTAAGATATTGCTTCTAAAAGAAAAAACACTCTAAAAAACAGGAGCCTTGAAAGTAAAAACTTTTAAGGCTCTTTTTATTTCATACATTATATCGTAGGTTTCATACAATACCAATATAAAAATTTTTTTTGATGGTAAAAAAGCAGTAATTTTGCAGTGAGAAAAAGATTATGACGAGTTCACACTTAATAATATCAACATCAAATGAATTGCTTCGCATACCGGCGCGGCACATTATATATATCTCCTCGGATGGCAACTATAGCAACTTGCTATTACAGGGCGGGGAGATGCGTCTTATCACATACCAATTAGGACAGATAGAACGCATGATTGCCGACCAATTACAAAATGATGGAATGAACTTTATGCGAATAGGCAAATCACTTATTATTAATATGAACCATGTGTTCTATATCAATATTCAAAAGCAACAATTACTACTCACAGATAATGCAGGAGGACGTTACACACTCTCTGCTTCTAAAGAGGCCTTAAAATCGTTGAAAGAACTGATAGAAAAATGAAAGAAGATATCAAAGATACGGAGATTCGCATCATAGGTGCTAATAAAAAGGATAGTAAAAAGAACACTATCTTGATATTGTGTATCATCGGGGGGCTATGTATAGCACTACTGGTTGGACTTGTATGGCATTTATCTACACGAGAGAAGACCGATATAGAGTCCGGAATATACGAACAAGAAGAGACATCACGGCAACAATTACAACCTCATCCTTTAAGGGGCTGGCTCTGCAATTTAGATACCATTCAAACAACCGGGACTGCAATAAAAGATAGCACAGTCAACGACATTCCATTACATATATACGTACCGTTAAACGGCAAACCACGTCTCACATTGGGCTATGACATAATGAACCGATGCGACGAGAACATATTATTTTTCCAAGCAGCGGACATTCGTGCGGATAACAAAAATATAGTAGGAGCATTTGTTTTAGAAGGAGAAGTGCTCAGTCGCGGATTAAGTAAACGAGGATATTGCGCCATCATTGACGGGAAAATAGAAGTAGGAGTAGCCGACAACTCCCCACTATTTGAAGAAGCCACAGAAAAAAATGGCTATTTCTTCAGACAATTTCCGCTGGTAGACAACGGAATACTGGTAGAGAACACAATAAAAACAAAATCTATGAGACGCGGAATATGCGAATTGGAGGGTAAAATTGTAATTGTTACAACAGATACTCCAGAGTCGCTACACGATTTTGCTCAAGCATTGGTAGATATAGGCACAACAAATGCCATATATTTAGTAGGTAGTGATGCAATAGGATGGGCATGTGATATTCAAGGCAACGGCATAGAAATAGGGGCATGGGATAAAAGACAATACAAAAATGTTAACTTTATAACTTGGGGAAAATAGATTAAAAAGAAAGAAAAATCAAAACTCCACAGTACGAATTGTTATAAGACAGATATTTTCATACAACGACAGCTATAGTTTATACAATCTCACGCAAAAAACTTTGATAGGTATTTGTTTAGACGTACTTTTGTACTCGATTTATAAACAAATAACTATTTTATCATGAAAAAGAAATTAATTATTTTATCAGGAATTCTATTTTCCTTAGTAGTAATTTTCATAGTATGTGTATTAATTTACGCTAATTCAACATCGTACACCGAAGAAAGGCAGTTATCAGAAAAGATAGCCTCTGTAAGACAGAGCGATGGCTCATACAAATTGGTCAATACAGAGACCGGCAAAACACTCATCAGCGACATATCTGTAGAATGGATAGCCTCCGGATATGACTCCCTTGCAGTATTTTCAAAAGACGACAAACGCGGTTTTTTTAATATAAATACCGGTGAGATAGTAGTTGAACCAATCTATGAACATGCATGGATTTTTTCTAATAAATTAGCCGCCGTGGTATTACACAATAAAGTAGGATTCATCAACTCCACAGGTAAAGTGGTAATAGATTTCAAATACCAATATATGCCGGGAGAGAGTTACCTCTTCCGCTATGGACATTGTGCAGTGGCTAATGAGGAACTACAAGTAGGTGTAATAGATACTTTAGGCAATTGGGTGATAGAGCCGAATTACGAGGATATCTACGTTTCGGAACATTATGCTATTGGACACGTAAGGGGTAATTTTGATCATCAAATAGATTACAACGGGAATATCATTCTCGATTGCGTAATAGACAATATATACGACATCTATTACGACGTAAGTTATATAGACGAAATTACCGGATGCCCAAGTGAGAGCAAAGTGGCAAGTAACGAATTTTTTGAGTATAAAATAGGCTCATTAAGCGGGCTTATGAACAACAAAGGGGAGTTTATTACACAGCCTATATACACAGTAATAAGGGGGCTTGGGCCACATTTATTTCGCGCCACTTTACAAGATGGATTTTCCGAAGTAATCATTAACGAGAAAGGGGAAGTGTTGAGTTCCATAAAGGAATAGAAAATAAATAAAATAAAAATAAAAAAGCGATGTAATCACTACATCGCTTTTTTATGTGGGCGTTGACGGATTCGAACCGCCGACCCTCTGCTTGTAAGGCAGATGCTCT
>SAMEA3663026__coassemble_644_pt1 | contig 15032 bp, 14 predicted proteins | sample SAMEA3663026__metabat2_low_PE_015 | metagenome-assembled genome bin SAMEA3663026 (sample SAMEA3663026) | pig gut metagenome | biome: pig gut; feature: pig-associated habitat; material: faeces | place: France | collected 2012
TCCAGCCTGATTATGTCTTTATTCGCTTCTCTCATAAATTAGTATTTTGTCCTTTTCAGATGATTCTTGGGTAAATGGAAGCAGTGTTCCTTCCGATTGTGAATTTTTCCTCGATAAGAACCACTTTTTAGTTGTCCTCATCGCGACGGAGGTTGGGTAATAATGGGGAGCAACTTGTAAGTCAAAGCATAACCGGATATGATGAAATGGAGTAAATGGCCTAAAATGTTTATTTATTCTTGCCTGTTACGCAAAAAAATATTACTTTTGCGAAATAATGTATCTGTTATGAATTCTAAAAAAATATTGATGGCTATGAGTGGCGGTATAGACAGTTCTATTGCTGCCATGATATTAAAAAATCAAGGATACTCTTTGATAGGAGCCACTTATCGTACTTTTGATCAAATATCCGACTCTTGTCTTGCCAAAGAGAAGGGTTGCTGCTCGGTAGATTCTATTTTTGAGGCAAAGGCTCTTGCCGAATCAATGGGTTTCCCTCATCATATTCTGGATATTCGAGAGGAGTTTAAATCTTCTGTTATTGCCGATTTCATCGAAGAATATATGCATGGCCGCACTCCAAATCCTTGTGTGGTATGTAATTCCAATATCAAGTGGGGAAAATTGATGGAGATAGCTACCGAGTTGGGGTGTGATACTATAGCTACCGGGCATTATGCTCGGATTTCTAAAACCGATGAGGGTAGATACTTCCTCCAATGTGGTGTGGATTTGGCTAAAGACCAAACCTATTTCCTTTGGAAACTTTCGCAATACGACCTTGCTCATACCGTTTTTCCTCTCGGAAATCTCACTAAACCCGAGGTGAGAAAAATGGCCTTTGACGCCGGATACGAAAAGCTGTCAAAGAAGGGTGAAAGTCAAGAAATTTGCTTTATCCCCGACAATGACTATCGCCATTTCCTTTCCGAGAATGTAAAGGATTTCGAAAAACTATGTAAGGATGGAAATTTCGTGGATCCATCGGGAAAAATTATCGGAAAGCATAAGGGTTTTCCTAATTATACTATCGGTCAACGAAAGGGACTCGGAGTGGCATTCGGAGAACCGCGATTTGTGATAAATATCAATGCCGAGCGTAACGAGGTGATGTTGGGTACTCGTGAGGATTTGCCATCTCATTATTGCTACGTTAATCAGCTGAATATGATGAAATATGCCGATTTCACCGATGGTTTTGAGGTTGCTGTAAAGGTGCGTTATCGCTCAAAAGCCGCTCTTGCTCGCTTGTTTCATCATGCCGATGGTATCGCTCGTGTGGAGTTTGTCAACCCGATAGATAGCATTACCCCGGGTCAAAGTGCTGTTTTCTATACGGGAGACGATTTTGCCGACGTCCTCGGTGGTGGCGTGATTATCGCAAATAGCATGGTTGAATAGTAGCTCGATACGTCGTTTTATTCTATAATACAAATCTTTATGAATCGTTTTGCCTCTGTTGTTTTTGTCTTCTTTCTTTTTCTTACCGTTTATGGGCAGAAAGGCACCTATTATGTTCAGTTTGTTGATAAACAAGGAACTCCTTTTTCTCTATCAAAACCGGAAGATTTTTTGAGTGATAGGGCTATTCTTCGCCGCCAAAAATTTTCCGTTCCTTTGGATTCTACCGATTTGCCGGTATCTCCTACTTATCTTAATGGCGTACGCCAAACCGGTGCTTCGGTTATATATCCGTTGAAATGGCTTAATGGTGTGGTGATTAAAGCAACAAAATCTCAGGCTATCAGTGTGCAATCGCTACCTTTTGTTTCGAAAATAGAACTGACCAAACCTGCTGAAATGCCCGCTTTCAGTCGTCAACAATCAACGGTTTCACCGAAAAAACCACTTCTCTTTCAAAATGCGGGATATGGCAGACTGCAACTTGAGCAAATCAATCTTATAAAATTGCATGACTTAGGTTATCGCGGTGCGGGAATACATGTCGCGGTGCTTGATGGTGGTTTTCAAGGACTTTATGATATGGCTGTTTTTGACTCGTTATTAGCTTCGGGTCGACTGTTGGATTATTATGATTTTGTTCTTAACAAACATCAATTTCCTGATTATGATGGTTCTCACGGCTCTTCCGTAATGAGTACAATGGCGGCAAATAGTCCCGGACTTTTTGTCGGTGCTGCTCCCGACGCTTCTTATTATTGCTTCCGAACCGAGAATGGAGAGGTAGAATATCCCGATGAAACCGATTATTATTGCGTTGCCGTAGAGCGAGCTGATAGTCTTGGCGTCGATATCATTACCGCTTCTTTGGGATATACTACTTTTGATGTCGACTCAATGAGTTTTACCTATGATATGCTTGATGGTAATACTACTCGTGCATCGAAAGTGGCATCTATGGCTGTACAAAAGGGCATTTTTGTACTAAATGCTGCGGGTAATGATGCTTATAACCCATGGCATTACCTCTCTGTTCCTTCCGATGGAATCGGCGTTATGGCTGTAGGTGCGGTGGATACCGTTAATATTTATGCCCCTTTCAGCTCTTGCGGTCCTTCTGCCGATGGTAGAGTAAAACCGGAGATATCCACTTGCGGATATGGTGTTGTGGTGGCTGCTTCGGATAATAATCTTTATCAATCTTCAGGAACCTCTTTTGCCACTCCTATTGCTGCCGGTATGGTGGCTTCTTTGATGTCGGCTATGCCTAATGTTACTCCTTGGGCTTTATTCGATAATATCATTCGTAGCGCATCAAATTATTACTCCCCTAATGATAGTATCGGTTATGGTATCCCTGATGCCTATAGAGTGTTTGCATTATATTCCGATGTCGATATTCCTCAAGATGAAAATTCTGAGTTAGTAGTTTTGCCCGATGGTTTCTCTTTTGTAAATATTACTGATAATTCCGAGTTGGCAGTGTATGATATTTACGGACGTGTCGTTTATAGCGGAATTATTTCCAATGGCGATAAGGTGAGTTTGAATTCTGCAAAAGGAATGTATGTGTTGATGTTGAAAACTCAAAACGGGCCTAAGGTCTACAAGTATATCTATCGATGAATCCGCGCTTTTTGCTTCTCTGTTTGAATTATGAAATATAAGTCGCTTTATGAATTGAACAACTACATTTCTCGGCAATTGCGTATGGCACTGCCATCTCCGATTTGGGTTACCGCCGAGGTGAGCAGCGTTTCTCATAACGCTTCCGGGCATTGCTATTTAGAGCTCGTTGAGAAATCTGTGCAGAATGATAATATTATTGCTCGACAACGGGCAACTATCTGGGCGTCAAGATATAATGAAATCCATTCTCGTTTTGTGAATGTTACTGATTCAGAACTCAAGGCTGGAATATCCATACTTTTTTGCTGTGAAGTGCAATTTCATGAAGTATATGGTATGTCGGTGAATATCATCGATATCGACCCCGTTTTTACCGTCGGGGATATTCAGCGACGTAAACTGGAAATCATCAAACGACTGACAGAAGAGGGACTCATAAAATTGAATTCTTTACGTCCTTTACCCGTATTACCAAAAAATATTGCCGTAATTTCCAGTAATACCGCTGCCGGATATGGCGATTTCGTTCATCAGCTTTATGATAATAACTACGGTTTTGCTTATAATGTCACCCTTTTTCGCTCTTCCATGCAGGGTGACAATACAGAGACCGATATTATCGCTGCTTTAAAACAAATTCAATCTCGCATGGATGAATTCGACATAGTGGTGATGATTCGCGGAGGAGGTTCTACTACCGATTTGCAGGCTTTTGATAGTGAGGCAATAGCTCGCGAAATTGCATTATTCCCTTTGCCTGTTATCGTTGGAATCGGCCATTTACGCGATAATACCATTCTCGATTTAGTGGCTGCTCGCAGTGTTAAAACCCCTACCGCCGCTGCAGAATTTATCTTAAACCTTTCCCTTTCCGCTCTTAATACTCTCACCTCGTTAGAGAATCGTTTCTCTAATGCCGTTACTACTCGTATGGTGAACGAAAATGCTAAAATCGGCAATCTCTCTTTGAGTATCGCCTCTTCCGTAAATGGCTTTTTAGTGCGTAAAGAGTCGATGTTAGCGGAATATTACCGCCTCTTACCGCGATTGTCTTCCGCTTACTTCGATAATATTCTCTCGAAATTAAATGTCTTAGAAACGAAAGTAAACCTTTTAAACCCTATGAATTTGCTTCAAAAGGGTTATACGCTTACTTCTCAAGGTGGAAAAATAATTACTTCCGCCTATCAAATCGTAGAAAATATCCCGATGAAATCGACTTTTTTCGACGGTGAGGTAATCAGTACACCCATCCACGTTGACAAACATATCCAATAACGTTATTAACCATTCTATTATGAAAATTTTATTACTATGAAATACGAAGAAAAAATAGGTAAATTAGAGCAGATAGTGAATGATATCGAGTCGGGTAAATTATCTGTCGATATGCTCTCCGAAAAGGTAAAAGAGGCCTCATCATTGATAAAAGAGTGCCGAGAAATGCTCACTAAAGTGCAGAATGAGGTAAATAACATACTTACGGAAGCCGAAAAGGAATAATAAAAGCACTTTTTTGCACCTTTTCAAGTGCTATTCCAAGGTAATTTTGTAACTTTGCCAATTATTAATTTACACGTATTATGCAGTCTACACGACAAGAAAAAATTTCAAGATTATTACAAAAAGAGTTTGGCGATATTTTTGTTCATTACGGGCGCCAAATTCAAGGTGTTATCATAAGTGTTTCTGAGGTTCGTATCACTTCCGACCTCAGTATTTCGCGTATCTATCTCAGTATTTTCCCTACAGAAAAGTCCGCCGAAATTATCGAGCGTATCAATGCCGATAAGGGCGCAATACGTTATGAACTCGGACGCCGTTTACGCAATCAATTGAGAATTATACCGGAGCTCAATTTCTATCTCGATGAATCGATTGATAAACTTGCAAATATCGATAAAATTTTAGGAGCGGACCCTTATCTTCATGCTCCGCTTGATGATGACGATAATTCTGAAGAATAAATCTCTTTTGCTATGTTTATACCCTTTGTTACAACACGTTACTTATTTTCTCATAAAAGGCATAATACTATAAACCTTATTATTGCCGTAAGTATTGTTGGTGTAGCAGTGGGTACTTTGGCTCTTATTGCCGTTCTCTCCGTGCTAAACGGGTTTGAGAGGGTAGTGGAGAACTCTTTCACCGCTTTCGACCCGGAACTCAAGATTGTCCCTGCCACAGGTAATTCTTTTCGCGTTGATGACCCTTTATTACAAAAGGCAATGAATAGTGCCGAGGTAGTAACTTGGTGTAATGTAGTGGAGCAAGACGCACTTCTCGGTGTAAATGGCAAACAGTCGCCCGCCAAAGTGATGGGGGTGGATGATAATTTTGCCTCAGTAGCTAAAATCGATAGCCTTCTATGGGATGGTGAGTTCGCCTTAAATCATGGGGATAACGACGAAATTTACGGTGTTATCGGCATTTTATTGGCTCATAAGTTGGAAACTGCCGTCGACCTTTCTATGCCTATCGACCTATTTTCTCCAAAAAATAAAAAGATTAATACGGCAAGGCCGGAAGCAAATTTCTCTAAAACCCCTTTCTACTGTAGCGGTATTTTCTCTTCACTCCAAAATAAATACGATGAAGCGTACTTTATCTTGCCTATCAATGATGTCAGAAATGCCTATATGCTCCCGGATAATTATGCTAATTATGTAGATGTCAGAGTGTCGAAATTGAATGCCAATACCGATAAAAGGGTTGTAAACAAAACAAAAAGCAAAATAAAAGAGGTGCTCGGTGATAATTATTTAGTGCTGGATAGATACGAGCAACAAGCCGATTTTTATAAGATTTCGAAAATCGAAAAGTTCTCTACTTTCTTAATTCTCAGCTTTATCCTGCTTATCGCATCTTTTAATATCATCGGCTCTTTGTCGATGATTGTTATAGAAAAGAGAGAGGATATTTCTCTTTTTAAGGCACTCGGAGCTACTCCTTCAAGAATAAAAAAATTATTCTTTGTGCAAGGCTGTGGTATATCATTATTAGGTACTTTTTGCGGTACTTTTTTTGGCGTGATTATCGTGTTGCTACAAGATAAATTCGGATGGCTGAAAATGGGCGACGGGTATCTCTCTACTGTTTATCCTGTCGACTTATATTGGTCGGATGTAGTGATGGTTGTTATTGTAGTTATCGCCATGGGTGCCCTCGCTTCTTGGTACACTGCTTATCATGTTAATGATATCAATGATAACGCAAAAGTATAATCACGATTATCACTTGGTATTACATAAAACCTATTTTTTCAGAACCGGAATAATGAAAAATTACTTTTACATATTGTTTTTCTGTATCGCTTTGCTCGTTTCTCATTCTTGTGACGACCCGAGTAAGGTGAAATCGGTATTCCTTAGTCCGGAAAATATGCAACTGAGTGTGGGAGAGACTCGTCAAATCGAAATGTTTGCTCTGCCTCTCTCATCGATAGCTTATAATTCTGCCGCATGGATATCTTCCAATCCCGACGTCGCTGTGGTCGACTCAAAGGGTAATGTTACTGCCGTTTACTCCGGAGAGTGTATGATAATCGGTCAGATGTCTAATGTTTACGATACTTGCTTTGTGAAAGTAGTTACTCCGACTTATAAAATTAATTTCAATAAAATGACTATGTATGATGCAGATAGCGAGGATGATAAAAAACTTATTGTGCTTCGCCTTCATGATAATTCATTGTCGTTTGATAAGGAGGGTAATGCTATCGGAAACGGGTTGTTCCTTAATCTCTGCCTCTATATCCCTATTTCAAGAGACTCTCTCCCTTTAGGCGATTTTGTAGTCTCTAATAGTGGAAACCAATATACCGTTGCTCCGGGTGAAATTACACAAACCGATGGCAGATATTATGTTACGGGTTCGTATCTCGGACAATATACCGTTGATGGTCTTAGTGTTGTAAGAGTTGCAAAAGGAGATGTAAACATTGCTTTCGAGGGGTCATATATTGTTGATTGTAAACTATTCGGTGCTGATAATGAGAAGATTGACGTGAATTGTATTGCCATCCCGAACTATTATAGAGGTGATGATACACACGATGTACAATCTATATATTATACTGATTATCTTGCAGAAGAGATGACTTTACAAGCGGAGCCAAGTGTCAATCATATCAAGCTTACTCTTAATTGTGCCGGTGATACTTCCGTTGTCTTTCTCGCAAGGGTACCTCTCTCTGTAAATTATCTTCCGTCAGGGAAATATGTTACCTCCGACGATATTTATCGATCTTTTACTCTCCTATCCACTTCAAATACTTATCAATGCACTTTTGTGACAGGAGATACAATGTCTAAAATAAGTGATGCCACTCTTTCGGTGACTCGTGATGAAGATAAAAAATACATCTTTGAAGCGCATTTTTCTACCGTAGATAATAGTTCTTTTGTAGTATCGAAAGCTGATAATATTAGAAAAGTAAAAATAAATCCGAAACAGACTGTTACTCCATTTTTTATTGATGAAAGTTATTAACGGGCTGTAAAATAATCTATTATAAATATGAAAACAACAAAACCCTCTAAAACGAGAATGCTTATTGTGGATGTGGCACGTCGGCTGTTTGCTCTTCATGGCAAAGCGAATGTTACGATGAATGACATTGCTGTTGCTTCAGGAAAGGGCAGACGTACTATTTACACCTATTTCAGTAATAAGGATGAGGTATATCTTGCTGTGATAGAGAATGAGCTTACACTGCTTATCGAGCGACTTCAAGTGGTGATGTCTCGCGATATGGAGGCGCACCATAAGTTGGAAGAGTATATCTTTGTGCGTTTTGAGGCTATAAAAGAGGCTATAGAACGTAATGGATCGCTCCGTGCCGATTTCTTTAGAAATATCTATGAGGTGGAAAAAGCACGCCGACACATTGATATCAAAGAGATACGTATGATAAAACAAATCCTTGACCAGGGGGTTAGCGATAATATATTCACTATTAACAGTACTCAATGGGCGGCAATGATGATGCTTTATTCCCTTAAAGGGCTCGAAGCTCCGTATCTTAACCATACTATCGGTAATTATATTCGTGACCATCGTACAAATATAATGCACTATATCTTGGATGGTATTATGAAAAGGGAGGATGATAAATGACCCGTGTAGCTTTGGTTTCCGATACTCATGGCAGAATAGATGATGTTTTTGATAAGTATCTAAAAGAGTGTGATTTGATACTGCATGCAGGGGATTATGGCGATTGGTCGGTTATTGATAAATTGAGCTCTTTCGCCCCGGTAAAACTCGTTTCCGGTAATATAGATTCCCCTTTTTATCGTAACGAAGCCCCGCTCGTCTTGAGATTTAATATCGAAGAACTCTCTTTCCTTATGATGCATATCGGCGGATACCCCGGTAAATACTCTAAAAATGCAAAGATGGAATTGGCGGTGCAAAAACCGGATGTTTTTGTGTGCGGTCATAGCCATATCTTGCGTATTATTTATGATAATAAACTGGAAATGCTTACGTTAAACCCCGGTGCTATGGGCTTTGAAGGGTTCCATAATGTTCGATCTATAATATGCTTTGACGTTGATGGCAAAAATATCAGTAATATGCGTACTGTTACTTTCCCTCGTAATGTATTGTAGAATGTGGATGCTATGCAAAAATTATTAACCATACTGTTAATGAAAAGTAAGTTGCTATTATTTTTTTCGTTATCGTTGTTCGTGGGTTGTACTCATTACGAACCGAAGGCGGAGGAGTTGGAGTGCGACAGTATTCCGGTAGATTTTGCATTGTCTTCCGCCCGTACGGTGGTGTATAACGACTCGGTATTTATATTCTTCGGCAGAAATTCCGGTGGACTTTCTAAAAAATATTATGTTGCCGATATAGATAATTTATCGGAATTTAAGGAGTATGATTTGCCGATAAACCCTCGTGTGAGTGCTATTGCAGCCCACCTCGGAAATAAAGTGTTTATGGGCCTTGGCACCACTTCTCGTCAAAATTCCTCTTTGATATATTATTACGACTGGTGGTCGTATAACCTTGATAATCACGAGTTAGACTCTCTCGCACCATTCCCCGGTGTTGACCCGAATGCCGCAGTTTCTTGGGTAGATGAGCAGAATAATATCGTTTATGTAGCTTTCGGATATATCTACAGCCCGGGCGGGTGTTTCCATCAAAATGTGTATGCTTATTTTGTGGAAGAAAATCGTTGGGAACTTATTTGTGATGAGGGCAATAAAAAACGAACTTTAGCAGCGGCGGGTGTCGTTAACGGCAGATTTTTTGCCGGCTGTGGCTTTAATACTTTCAATCTTAAAGATTGGTGGGAGTTTATCCCTGACGAAAAGAAGTGGATTAAACGTGCTGATACTCCTTCTAAAGGAAGAATTTTTTCGGCTACTGCCGTGAATGACAATCTCTTATATCTTGTAGGCGGTAGGTATTGGGGTGGTACGGAAACCTCGATGTATCTATATAAAGATATCCTCGTGTATGATGCAGATGCCGACACATGGTCGTCTCTTGGAAATATGCCGACAGGGGGTACTGAAAATCTTGTCTCCTTTTTTGCTAAAGGTAAATTATTTTGGGGATTAGGTCAAACCTCAGATGGTAAGTATGTTAAATCATTCTATTATATCGTGCCGAAATGAGATGGAGTAAAGTGATATTATTGGTGTGCATGGTATTATTTGCTGATATTATCTTTGCATATAAGCCTTTTAAACCATGGCCGTTACCGATGGATTCGGTGGATAATGGCGTTGATAGCATAGGATATAGTGTTGCTTTATCGGCTACCGCTTCATCAGGCAAGAATGCCCCTTTTTGGTTTTATGCCAATAGGAATGGAAAATTTTCTCCCGCCCCTTATGCGGGGTCACTTTCGCTTTCTATCGAAAAACCGGCCGCCCGCCCTGCTCGCTGGTGGGATTATTCTTTTGCTGTTGCTCTTACCGGTGGCGTTGATGGCGTGAAAACATTCGATTCCATCGCAGATATCGATGATAATTTGAAATCTTTAATAAATCCGTCGGGATACGCTTTTAATAAAAAGAAGTCTCAAAAATGGCGTTATTCTATCGATGAGTTGTACGCCCATGTTCGCCTTTGGTGCTTCGATATTTCCGCCGGTTTCAAGCGTTTTTACTTCGGTAACAGTTATAATACACACTTGGAGTCGGAAGTGCCGCTCTCGTCAGGTGCTATGCTTTGGTCGCAAAATGCCGCTCCTCTCCCTATTATTTCTGTCGGAATAGATAAATATACCGCTATCCCTTTTACTTACGGTTATGCCGAAGTGAAGGGCGCGCTTATTCATGGCTGGTTTATCGATGGTGTGGGCACCCGACGTACTATGCTGCATTATAAATATATTGCCGGTCGGCTCGGTGGAAAACTTCCGGTAAATATCAATTACGAATTCCATCATGCCGCACAATGGGGCGGATATTCCGATGAATACGGTGAATTGGGTTCTTCTCTTTATGATTGGTGGCTCGTTTTCGGCGCCCATGAGGGTGATAATATCTATAACGAAAAATATAATGCCCTTGGTAATCATATCGGATCGCAAAATATAGGGCTTGAATTGAAATTAAAACATTGGCATGTGAATGCTTATTGGCAAACACTCTTTGAAGATGGTCCCGTTCTTGCCCCATGGAAGGCCCTCAATAGATATGATGGTTTGTGGGGTGTACAGATATCGCAAGACAAATGGAGGTTTATTTCGTCGGTGATGTACGAATTCTTGAATACTACCGACCAGTCCGGTCCGACTCACGATATCGATGGTGTGGTGTTCGGCGGCTCGGATTCTTATTTCAACAACTCTATTTATCCGCAAGGATGGACTAACAGAGGCTTTGTTCTTGGCATCCCTTTTATTATATCTCCTGTAGTAACTAATTCGGAAAGAGTGATTTATAACCGTACAATGACTCACAACGTGGCTCTAAACGGTGATATCTACGGCTTTAAATACTTATTGAGATACTCTAATAGTAATTACTATCGAAGGGAGTTATATCCCACAGGAGTACTCGCGCATAATAGCTCGTTTTTATTTGCAGTAGAGAAATTTGTTCCTCAAGCATGGAATCTCAATTTTTCTTTCTCTATTGCTGCCGATTGGGGTGATGTTTATGGTAATTCTTTTGGCGCTTTATTCACAATTTCCCGTAGTGGATTGATATATAAACGAAGATAATGAAAAATTTGCTTGTAATAACTCCGGTAAAAAACTCTATGCGCACCGCAGAACGTACTATCATTTCGGTGATGAATAGTTGCTGTAATGCCAATTGGAAGTATGTGGTTTATGATGATTTTTCCGATGAAGAATGTGCGTCAAAACTCGATGAAATGGCGCAAAATCTCGGCTTTGATGTGGTGCATCTGGCAAATATTATCTCTTCGCCTTCTCCTAATTATCGGTATGTATTGCAGTCTGCACAGCAATCTGCATTGGAAAACGATGCAGACCTTGTAATTATTGAGTCGGATGTTGTGATAAAAACCGATACTATTGCCAATATGATGCAAGTGGCGGAAAAAACCGACGTGGGTATGGTGGCGGCTGTTACCGTTGATGCCGATGATGTCGTAAATTTTCCTTATCTTTATGCCTCAAAATATAGGGCGGATACAAGTGTCAAAAAGCGTCTTAGCTTTTGCTGTACTTTGCTCTGTAACAGATTTTTGAAAGAGTATAACTTCCAAAAACTGAATCCTGAAAAGCAGTGGTACGACGTGCCGATTTCCGCAATGTCGCGTAAACTCGGGTTTAAAAATATGTTGCTTATTAACACTCGAGTGCTACATACCCCTCATGCCAGCCGCCCTTGGAAATTGCTTAAATACTCAAACCCTATCAAGTATTACTGGTATAAATTTACCCGTGGAATGGATAAAATATAATCACTAACTTTTTGTGTTTATGATGACTGTTGAAAAAGAGAATGTGCAATTAGTGTCGGTAATTATCCCGGTGTATAATATGGAACTCTATGTTGCAGAAACAATAGAGAGTGTGCTTGCATCGGATTATCCCAATTTTGAAGTTGTTGTCGTAGACGATGGCTCGCGCGATAATTCTCTTTCCATAGTTAAAGAATTCGAAGCTAAGGATTCTCGTGTAAGGGTATATACTCAGAGTAATTCCGGCGTTTCGGCAGCGCGTAATCATGCTATTCGTGAGGCTCATGGAGTCTATATCTTGCCTGTTGACGCCGATAATATCATCTATACCGATTTTATCTCTGCAGCTGTAAGTGCAATAGAAAAAAGCCCGAATATTAAAGTTGTAGTACCTCGTATTGAATATTTCGGTAATAAATCGGGCGAATGGATATTGCCAGAATACTCCCTTTCACTTCTTGCCAGAAAGAATATTATCGATAATTGCGCACTTTATCGCCGTCAAGATTGTATTGATTTTGGCGGTTATTGCACCGATATTCCAACTCGTGAGGATTGGGACTTCTGGATTTCTATGCTTAAAAATGGCGGTGAAGTTGTTTTTCTCGAAAAAATAGGTCTCAAATATCGTGTTCGAAGCAATTCCAAGCATGTCTCAAACAGAGATAAATTACCTAAGGTAATAGATGTGTTAAATACCCGTCACCCCGAATTTTTCGAAAAAGAACTTTATGGTAAACTTCGAAAAAAACGTACTTTTTCAAAATTTTATAACTTGCTTGTGCGATTGCTTAATCCTCGAAAAATATCGATTTCATCGGGATATGAGGGGATGGAGTATTTTATTAAGTCATTACCCGTGCATTTTGATGCCAATCACGGTAAAATCATTCATAATAGGCGAAATCAGTTAAGATTATTTACCTATGATGACGAGGAGTATGTGATAAAGAGATTTGCCAAACCAAATATCTTTAATGCCCTTATTTATAACCTGTTTCGCCCTTCGAAGGCAAAACGTTCGTATCTCTATGCGCAGAAATTACTTGCCAAAGGTATCCCTACTCCCGAACCCATTGCTTATAGCGAAATAAATTGTGGTTGTTTTTTTAGAGATAGTTTTTATATTTCGCGTAAAAGTGATTTACGATACTCTTTTTACGATGTTATCGATAATAAAAACCTGCCTCATAGAGAGGAATATCTCACTTTTATTGGCGAAAAGGCGGCTGAGATGCATGAAAAGGGTATTTATCCTCTCGACTTTTCAGGAGGTAACATATTGATAGATTTTATCAATGGAGTTCCCGTTTGGCAGATGGTGGACCTGAATAGGATGAAATTCCATAATGTTAATCAAGAGATGGGTTGCAAAGGTTTTGAGCGTCTTAATCTTGAGCCCGAGGCATTGGATACTATCGCTGTCGCTTATGCAAAGCATCGCGGTTTTGATGCCGATGTGTGTAAAAAATTATTACGACAATATCGTTGGAAAAAACATAATAACTAAATATGTCTGATATAAAAGCTTCTATTATTATATCCGTTTACAAGGATACGCATTCACTCTCAGCAGTGCTTGACTCACTTAAAATTCAAACGGAAAGTCATTTCGAGATAATTATATCAGAAGATGGTTGTAGCCCCGAAATGTCCATCTTTGTTCAACAATATAATTGGTTTTGTCAGTTCCGACATCTTACGCAAGAGGATTTGGGATGGCGAAAAAACAGGGCATTAAACCGCGCTGTTGCGGCTGCTAAAGCACCTTGGATAATCTTTATCGACGGTGATTGTGTGGTGCATCCTCAGTTTGTGGAAATGCACCTTAAATATGCAGCAGAAGATAGAGTTCTCCTCGGTAAAAGAGTGAAACTCAGTGAAGCGGTATCGCATGATTTAAAAAATTTAGAGCTTTCCGTATTCGATGTAGAGCGTTTGATGTGGAAATATCTGCTTTTTCATCATGGTTGCCGCTATGTAGATGAGGGTATTTGTATTACCAAATATCCCCATAAAGAGCTTCGCAAGGTGAAAAACCTTACCGGATGTAATTTCTCTTTGTCGAAACAGGCTCTTATCAAGGTAAATGGTTTTGATGAAGATTATAAACAACCTGCAGTAGGCGAAGATTTAGATTTGCATTGGCGATTGAAAGCCGCAGGATTACAGATGTTTAGCGTGCGTAATAGAGCCGTTATGTATCATCTTTTTCATAAAAGCAACTGGTCGTCTCAAACCGATAATGTAGCTTTGATGAATAACAAAATAAAAGAGGGGAAAATTTTTTGTGTTAATGGATTAAATCAGTATTTGTAATTTTTCTGTTTATGCCGGCTATCTCATTAATAATCTCTTTTTATAATAAAGTCGACCGTCTTGAAATGGTTTTCGCTGCTTTGGATCGACAAACGTTTCGTGATTTTGAAGTAATCATCGCCGATGATGGCTCCAATCAGAGTGCGGTAGATGCGCTACAGTCGATGTCGGAAAAAGTCTCTTTCCCCGTTTCCCATGTTTGGCATGAGGATATAGGTTGGCGTAAAAATGCTATTCTGAATAGTGCTGTAAGGGCTTCTAATGCCGACCTGCTCGTTTTTATCGATGGAGATTGTGTGCCTGTGGATACGTTTTTAGAGGACCATTTTTGCTATGCTCGTCATGGAGAGGTGAGTACCGGACGCAGAGTTATGCTTACCGAAAGGGTTACTAACAAACTCAATCCGGCTCGAATAGCAAATGGATGTATGAATAAATCTCTCTTCTTCCCTTTGCTTTTCGATACTCTTTTTTTGCATAAGCGTACAAAAATGGAGCAGATGTTCCGTTTGAAGAATAAACTTCTTAGACGAGTCTTTATTAAAGAGAAAAACCGATTTATTTTAGGGTGTAATTTCTCTCTTTATAAAGATGATTTGATGAAAGTTAACGGATTTGACGAGCGTTTTATACATCCCGGTTATGGCGAAGATATCGACTTGGGCAATCGCCTTAATAGAGCGGGAATAAAAACAATGTCGCGAAAAAATTTAATGGTAATATACCATACCTATCATACTCATTTTTTTACCGATACTCCTGAAAATCTTGCT
>SAMEA3663026__coassemble_820_pt1 | contig 11726 bp, 10 predicted proteins | sample SAMEA3663026__metabat2_low_PE_015 | metagenome-assembled genome bin SAMEA3663026 (sample SAMEA3663026) | pig gut metagenome | biome: pig gut; feature: pig-associated habitat; material: faeces | place: France | collected 2012
AAAAAAAAAAAAAAAAAGAAAAAAAAAATACCGAAAAAAGTGCAACGTAAAAAAAAAAAAAAAAAAAAACAGTACCTTTGCAAATGAAATCTAACACATAGATTTCAACACTTTTCTTGAAACAGCTCAGATTAATAACATAATAAAATAAACCCTATGAAAAAATTAGTAGAAAGAAACAGATATTTGGCTTTTACAATAGCCATAGTGATATACCTACTATTAGATTTAGGTATAAAATTCATCTTTGGAGACAATGATTTTGCTTTAACATTAAGATCAATAGTACCTCTCGGATATTTGTTCTATGTAATAATTTTTAGAACGAAATTCACTTGGCTACACGCTCTTATACTATTTATAACTTCATATTTTCTGAATGTTTTGGCTTATTATATTACATCTGCCGTTTCCATATCCGACATATTTTTATACAGCTTAATTTATGCTGTTTTTACTATTTTGATATGTTGGATTATCAATATAATTTTACAGTTAAGCAACCCAAAAGAGAAATAATCCGAATTTAAACAGTTACACTTACTGATGATAATATAAAAAATTAGGCTGTCTAACTAACGTAAGACAGCCTAATTTTTTATGTTTATAGATATCTATTACAATTGAGGACCGGCAGCTACTAAAGCTTTACCTTTTTCGTTAGAAGTAAATTTATTAAAGTTTTTAATAAATTGCTCTGCAAGGTTTTTAGCTTTTCCTTCCCACTCACAAGCGCAAGAATAAGTATCGCGAGGGTCGAGGATTTTAGGGTCTACATTAGGCAACTCGGTAGGTACTACAAAGTTAAACATCGGAATTACTTTTGTAGGAGCTTTATCGATAGAGCCATCGAGGATAGCGTCGATAATACCGCGAGTATCTTTAATAGAGATACGTTTTCCGGTACCATTCCAACCGGTATTTACAAGGTAAGCTGTTGCACCGGAAACGTTCATTTTCTTAACGAGTTCCTCGGCATATTTAGTAGGGTGTAAGCTCAAGAAAGCGGCGCCGAAGCAAGCGGAGAATGTAGGTGTTGGCTCAGTAATACCACGCTCTGTACCTGCAAGTTTTGCAGTAAATCCTGAGAGGAAGTAATATTGAGTTTGCTCAGGAGAAAGAATAGAAACAGGAGGTAATACACCGTAAGCATCAGCAGAAAGGAAAATCACCTTTTTAGCTGCAGGAGCTTTAGATCCCGGTTGAATGTTATTAATATGGTAGATAGGGTAAGAAACACGAGTATTTTCGGTTACGCTCTTATCTGCAAAATTAATTTTACCATCTTTATCTACAGTAACATTCTCTAAAAGGGCGTCACGGCGGATTGCATTATAGATGTCAGGCTCGCTATCTTTATCAAGGTTGATAACTTTTGCGTAGCAACCGCCTTCAAAATTGAAAATACCTTCATCATCCCATCCGTGCTCGTCGTCACCGATAAGTTTGCGTTTAGGGTCGGTAGAAAGAGTAGTTTTACCGGTACCTGAAAGTCCGAAGAAGATAGCGGTTTCGCCTTTTTCATTAGTATTTGCAGAGCAGTGCATAGAGGCCATACCGCGAAGTGGCAATAAGTAGTTCATAATTGAGAACATACCTTTTTTCATTTCACCGCCATACCATGTATTGATGATTACTTGCTCACGGCTGGTAAGGTTAAATACTACTGCTGTTTCGGAGTTCAAACCAAGTTCTTTATAATTCTCAACTTTTGCTTTAGAAGCGTTGTAAACAACGAAATCAGGCTCTCCGTATTCTGCCAACTCTTCTGCTGTAGGACGGATGAACATGTTTGTAACAAAATGGGCTTGCCATGCTACTTCTACAATAAAACGCACTTTTAAGCGTGAATTTTTATTTGCTCCGCAGAATGTATCTACTACATAAAGTTTCTTATTTGAAAGCTCTTTTGTAGCGATATCTTTCAGAGCAGCCCAAGTTTGCTCCGTTACAGGTTTGTTATCATTTTTATATTCATTGGATGTCCACCAAACTGTATTTTTACTTACTTCGTCCATTACGAAGAATTTATCTTTTGGTGAACGACCGGTATAAACACCTGTCATCACATTCACAGCACCTAATTCGGTAACTTGACCTACTTCATAACCCTCTAATCCGGGCATTGTTTCTTCTTTGAATAGAACTTCATAAGATGGATTGTGAAGCACTTCTTTTACTCCACTGATTCCGTACTTTGATAAATCTAATACTGACATAACTATATACTAATTTAAATTGTTATTAACAAAATTATTTTCTCGAGAAAGGAAAAACCTATCCTTTCCCGATTGCAAAATTACAACAAAAAACGGAAATACAAAAGGAAATAAAGATTTTTTTCCATAATTAATCAAAATATTTCAACTTGTTAATTTACAAATATTTACACAAAATACATAGTATTAAAATAAGGATAATAATATATCAATATGTTAAATCAGCACATAAAAGAAACTTTTGTGCAACATCTTTTTCACATTTAAGGTAGAGAAAAAGCGGGGAAAAAGAGGGTTTTAGAGAATAAAGAAAGTGAATTATTTATAAGTGCTATTTTTTCTTTGAAAGACAGTAGTCGCAATGTCCGCACGGTTTTGGATTTTGCTGTCCGAAATATTTTGCCAGTAGCACGGAGCGACACTCATTTTCAGCACTTACATAATTATACATTGCAAGTAAACGTTCGTAAAGATATTCTATGCGTGACTCATAGGCGACTTTAGGAATAAAGAGTTCTTCCGCTATCAGTCGTGGAGTATTGTACACTATCAATGGTGTACGTTTAAAAGGGATGTAGTCGACAATGCCTTGGGAGGAGAGTGCTACGAGGTGAGAGTAAATTTTATCTCGCTCCATACCGAGAGCTTTAGCTATATAATCTTCGCTGATATGCTGATAATCTGAAAAAATTCCGGTATAAACACGCAGGAAAGCTTCGAGGATGGGGTCGTTATCCGGCTGAGCCATTCTCCAATCGTACAGTTTTGATGGTGGCAACGTCACTTTTAATTTACTGGCGTTCTCCATCTCATCCACTAAAGTAATATATCCTGCCCATTGTAAGATATTAAGAGATGCTTGCACTTGTGAGTAAGAGAGCCGGCATTTTTGGCAAAACAGTTCAAGATTAAAAGGGAACACACCACCTTCGCCGGAATAAACACCTATTACAAAAAAGTTTGCCAGCTGCTGATATACGTTTCTTACATAATCTTTAGGAGGAAACACCTGTTCGTGACGATGCAGAAGTCGCTCCAAACTACTTTCTGTAACCAGGAGTACGGCATAAGACTTTTTGCCATCTCTACCGGCACGGCCCGCCTCTTGGTAATATTGCTCCAGTGCATCGGGAATGTCATAGTGCACAACAATTCTAACATCCGGCTTGTCGATACCCATACCGAAAGCGTTTGTAGAGCAAAGTATTTGAGTTTTACCCTCCATCCACTGTGTTTGTCGCTTAGTGCGCTCAAAAGCATCGAGACCGGCATGGTAAAAGTTTGCGGAAAGCCCCATTTTTTGAAGTATAGCTGAAAGTTGCTCCGCTTGTTGGCGAGTACGAGTATAAACTATTGAAGAGCCATTTACCGCTGTAAGTATTTTGTATAATTCAGCGTCTTTATCATTAGTTTTTCGTACTACATAATATAGGTTATCACGCTCGATGCCGGTTTGAAAATGGCAATAATGGCTCATTTTCAGTTTGTCGCAAATATCTTTTTGCACTTTGGGAGTAGCGGAAGCGGTAAGTGCCAATACGGGGATATTCGGATAAGAGTTTCTCAGGTCGGAAATTTTGAGATAAGAAGGTCGGAAATCGTAGCCCCATTCAGAGATACAATGTGCCTCATCTACGGCGATAAGCGACACATTAATATATTGCAAGCGAGTAAGGAAAAACGAAGATTGGAGCCTTTCGGGCGATACGTATATCAACTTATATGCGCCGTACTGGGCTTGCTCCAAAATATCGAAGATTTTGTTGTGCGACAGTGCCGCATGAAGTACTACCGCTCTGATGCCACGTTTTTTTAAATTCTCCACTTGGTCGGTCATCAACGCTATCAAGGGAGATACAACAAGCACTACCCCATCAAGCACCATAGCAGGAACTTGATAGGTTAGTGATTTGCCTCCGCCGGTAGGGAGTATTGCAAGGGTATCTTTTCCATTACATACCGAGTCGATTATCTCTTTTTGCAATGGACGAAAAGAATCATATCCCCACCAACGCTTTAATATTTTTTCGTAATTTACCTTCTCTTCTGCCACTGAAATAAGTAGTTTCTAAAAAAAGCAATAATATTTGTAAGGTATCTTATATATCAGAATTACAGTGGTTTAATAGTGAAAAGAGCTACCGCCGAGGAATTCTCTAAGAAGTGATGTAGGAGGTATTTCGCAATCTTGTATGGTAGTAAAGTATTTCAAGAATTTCAGCAATCTATGTGCTTCGGAATACTCTTCACAATATTGAGGTACTTCGGCAAGGATAGGCTCGGCATGGCGACGAAGCACTGCAAATTCAAAGAGCATTGCGCTATTGAACATTACGTCGGCATTCTCTTGATAAGGGAAAATCCATTTCTCTTCACCTTTACGCACTGAAGGCCAGCGAGAAATGGTATCACGAGCTGAGTAATTACGGAATTTATAATCACGCACGATGCGGCGAAGCAATCGAGTATCGGTAGTTGCAATATAGTTATGGTCGTCTAAAGAGATAGAAGTAAGCGCTGATACATATACTTTAAACATAGCTTTTTGCGGGATAGACGGGCACATATCCGGGTTAAGAGCATGGATACCCTCCATTATTAATACGTCACCATCTTGAAGCTGAATACTATCTCCATGCCACTCACGCTTACCTGTTTCGAAATTAAAAGTAGGTATTTCTACTTTTTCTCCGTTAAGAATCCTTTGCAATTGATTATTAAGCAAGTCGAGGTCGAGAGCATTAAGGGCTTCGAAATCCCATTGTCCGTTTTCGTCAAGCGGAGTCTCTTCTCTATTTACAAAATAGTTGTCAAGGCTCAAAACAAAAGGTCGTAATCCATTAACCACCAATTGTATGCTAAGGCGTTTTGAGAAAGTGGTTTTACCTGAAGAAGATGGACCGGAAATCATTATAAAGCGGCTATCGGGTTGTCGCTCTTTTATCATATCGGCAATATGCGCTATCTGCTTTTCTTGCATTGCTTCCGACACTTTAATCATATTATACACGGTAGAATCGGAAGCTATTTTATTAAAATCACCCACATTGCTAAGTCCTAACGTTTTATTCCACTTCGTAAAATCGTTAAAAATATCGAACATCTTTTGTTGATCGATAAATTTCGTGATTTGAGAAGGATTTTCTTTATCGGGAATCAGGAGTACCATACCATTATTATAAGGTACTATATCAAAGAGGGAAAGGTACCCTGTAGAAGGCACAAGAATGCTGTTGTAATAATCAATAAAATCATCAATTCTAAAGAAGCGTGAATAAGGCACACCAAGAGTTTCCAAAAGAATAACCTTATCCATCATCCCTTTCAAGCGAAACATTTCGATAACTGCCGGAGTCTGTTTTTCTTCAGAAACAATAGGTTTATCTTGGGCAATAATATCACTCATTTTTTGTTTGATATTATTGATAAGAGAATCATCTACAGCACCCGCATAATTGTTTATAGTACAGAAATATCCGCCGGAAACGGGGTGTTCGATACGGAGGGATGCGTTCGGCAAAAGGTCGGCAACAGCTTTCGACATCACCATACTTATAGAGCGCTGATAAACCCTCAAGCCGGAAGAGGAAGAGCAATCGATAAACTCAATATTTTTCGGTTTGTACACTCTAAAATTCAAACTCTCCACTTTGTAATTTACTCGAGCGGCGATAACATCATAATTTAACTTAATCTTCAAATCTTTGTAAATATCCAAAAGGGTAGTTCCCATCGGATAATCTTTGAATTGATTATTGTTTTTACAAAAAATCGTAACAGTATTGTCCATGATATAGATGCTGTTAATAAAAATACAAAACTAACATATTGATTATCAGGGTAATAAATATAAAGACATAACATTACCCCAAAACGTCGTAAAGTTATAAAAATTTTACGAAAACTAAATGAAAAAATTTATTAACTTTGTACCCGAAAATTATATAAAAACATTATGAATTTCGGAGTATTAGAATTCCTTACACTTATTGGTTCCGTAGGTTTGTTTCTATACGGCATGAAACTTATGAGTGAAGGGTTACAAAAAGCTGCGGGAGATAGACTTAGGGGCATTTTGGCCTTGATGACAAACAACAGATTTTTAGGAGCTTTGACGGGTATTTTTGTCACTGCATTAATACAAAGTTCTTCCGCAACCACAGTAATGATAGTTAGCTTTGTAAATGCCGGTTTGCTTACTCTCGGTCAATCAATGGCTGTGATAATGGGAGCCAACGTGGGCACAACTATTACTGCATGGATTATTTCTCTTTTCGGATTTAAAGTCAATATTTCCGCTTTTGCCATTCCATTAATTGCTTTCGCCATTCCACTTCTCTACACGAAAAAGAACACATGGAAGAATTGGGGCGAGTTTATCTTAGGTTTCTCCTTTTTATTTTTAGGATTAAGTTATTTAAACAGTTCGGTACCTGACCTAAAGTCGAATCCGGAAGTGTTTGCAGTGCTTGAGAATTACGCGAACATGGGGTATGCATCAGTACTTTTATTCGCTTTAATCGGCATGTTGCTGACAATGATAGTGCAAGCGTCGAGTGCCACTTTTGCCATAGCGCTGATAATGTGCAGTAAGAGTTGGATTACTTTCGACTTGGCGGCAGCGATGGTACTTGGAGGAAATATCGGTACGTGTATCACCCCTCTTATCGCCTCCATATCGGGTAATATTTGGGCAAAAAGAGCTGCTGTAGGCCACTTGTTATTCAACGTTCTCGGATCTATATGGACTCTGCTTTTGTACTACCCTTTCATGAAACTCATTGTATGGATTTCCACTACAATAGTCGGCGACCCTAACGCTCTTTACACTTTTGCACAAAATTGTGACCCGACATTACTGGAGCAATTAAATAAAGGTATTATCGACACTTCTATCCCCGCCAACAACGCATTGGCTGCCGGTTTTGCTCAAAAACAATATTTCGTTTCTTTCGGTCTCTCTATGTTCCACACCGTTTTCAATGTCATCAACATCTCTATAATGATATGGCTTACAGACCTATATGTGAAAATTGTAACCACCATCATTCCGTCAAAAGAGACAGAAGCCAAAGAAGAGTCGCACTTAAAATTCATCAGTGCCGGTATGCTCTCTACCGCAGAGTTATCTATCCTTCAAGCCAAGAAAGAGATACAACTCTATGCTGAACGAACAAACAGAATGTTTTTACAAGTAAGGGAACTATATAACGAAAATAACGACTCGGAATTCGTAACCAAATTCTCGCGCATACAGAAATATGAAAATATCTCCGACCGTATGGAGATAGAAATTGCCACTTACTTGACCAAAGTGGCCGACGGTAGACTTTCTGACGAAAGTAAACGCCAAATACAGATGAAGTTGAGAATAATTTCCGAGATAGAGAGTATTGGTGACTCCTGCTACAATATGGCAAGAATTATTCAACGTAAAAAACAGCAGAACGACAAATTTACAACTGAGATTAACAAAAATATTGAGTTGATGTTCAATTTATTACAAAACGCTTCGGAGAATATGTGCGCCATACTTAATAAAGATTCGGTAGCAAACTCCGACGTCAACAACACTCAAAACCTTGAAAACGAGATAAACAACTACCGCGACCAACTCAAAAACCAAAATGTAATAGACTTAAACGACAATAAATACACTTATCCGGTAGGTATTACATATATGGATATGGTATCGGAATGTGAAAAAATGGGCGACTATATCATAAACGTTGTAGAATGTATTGCAGAAACTAAATTATATAATTATACCTCTGTAAATTCATAACAAAAAGCATTACATTACGTTATTTACATATATACTCAAAATATACAAAGCAAAATATATGAATAAAACGGAAAAGCAATTCGACGATTGTATTAAAGAGTGCCGTGAAATTTTCAATAAGAAATTGAAAGACTATGGTGCCGCATGGAGGATAATGAGACCGACAAGCCTCACCGACCAAATATATATCAAAGCGAATAGAATACGCACATTGGAAACTAAAGAAAATTTGGTAGGAGAGGGAATACGGTCGGAGCTAATAGGAATTATCAACTACTGCATTATAGCCCTGATACAATTAGAATTAGGTTACTCCGAAACAGATGATATCGACACGGAAAAAGCGCAGACACTTTACGATAAATATGTAGAAAACACAAAAAAACTGCTTGCAAAAAAGAACCACGACTACGACGAAGCATGGCGCCAGATGAGAAACGAATCGTATACCGACCTCATACTGATGAAAATTCACCGCACTAAACAGATAGAAAACAATGGTGGTAAAACTCTGATTTCCGAAGGCATTGATGCCAACTATTACGACATGCTTAATTATGCCGTTTTCTATATGATACAACAACAAATACAACATAACCAAGAATGAAAAACAACAATATTACAAAAACATTTTTCCATATCTTCTGCATCATATTAGGAACAGTATTTCTTTTTTCCGGATTTGTAAAAGCAGTAGATCCGCTCGGCACCGTATACAAAATACAAGACTACCTCGACGCAATGCACCTTGGTATATTATCATGGAGTGCCGAATATGCAGCTTTCATTTTGATTATTCTTGAAATGTCGGCAGGTATATTGCTATTACTTCACATCTCTTTTAAATGGGGATTACTCATTGTAACGGCAATAATGCTATTTATGACGCCCCTAACTTTATGGATTGCTATTGCAAACCCGGTGAGCGACTGCGGCTGCTTCGGCGACGCTATAACGTTAAGCAACTGGAATACTTTTTGGAAAAATATTGTTTTAGACGCTATTATCATATACCTGTGGATTTTTAGAAAAAACTTCTATCCTTGGCTTACAGAGTTGCCATCACAAATAATTACAATAATAATAACTTTATCGATATTGGCTTTCTGCTTATACAATACAACGAATTTGCCGGTAATCGACTTCCGCCCTTACCACATTGGTGCAAACATTTTAGAATCGATGGAACTGCCGGAAGGGGCTAAACAAGATATATATAAAACCACATTGATTTATAGCAAAAACGGTATAACACAGGAGTTTGACCTACAAAACTCTCCTTATAACGACTCTACATGGACTTTTGTGGAGCAGAAAACAGAGCTGATACAAAAAGGTGATGTACCTGCCATTCACGACTTCAGTATTATCTCTCCGGAAGGCGATGATATTACTTACGACGTATTGGAAAATGAGGGCATTACATATCTCATCGTAATGTACGACCTAAACAAAACAAATACTAATCACATTGAAAATGTCAAAAAACTATACGATAAGGCACAAAAAGAAAATGCCGACTTTTTGGTACTTACCGCTTCATCACAGCTCATCGATGAATTTAAAGCAAATAACTCTTTAAATTGTAATTTTTACCTCACCGATCCGATACAACTAAAAACGATGGTGAGAGCAAACCCGGGCGTTGTAGTGATAAAAGGAGCAGAGGTCATTGATAAATTCAATGCTAACAACACATCTAAATTAGAAGCAATATATTAAAAAATAGAATAATTATGAGAAAGAACATTGTTGCAGGCAACTGGAAGATGAACAAGAACCTGCAAGAAGGCGTAGCATTAGCTAAAGAATTGAAAGAGAGAGTACAAAATCCGAATTGCGAAGTTATTATCGGCACTCCATTCATTCATTTGGCTACTGTATCAGAGTTATTAAAAGGAAGCGTAATCAAAGTAGCTGCAGAGAATTGTGCCAACCACACATCAGGCGCATATACCGGAGAGGTATCTGCAGAAATGGTAGCCTCTACAGGTGCCACCTACTGCATTATCGGTCACTCTGAAAGAAGAAGTTACTACGGAGAAACTTACGATATCTTACGCGAGAAAGTAGACCTTGCACTAAGCAACAATTTACGTCCTATCTTCTGCATCGGAGAAGTAAAAGAAGAGCGTGAAGCCGGCAAACAAAACGACGTTGTAAAGGCACAACTCGAAGGCTCTGTATTCCATTTGGATGCAGACTCCTTCAGCAAAATAGTTATCGCTTACGAGCCTGTATGGGCAATAGGTACAGGACTTACCGCTACTCCTGAGCAAGCTCAGGAAATTCATGCTTTTATCCGTTCATTAATAGCTGATAAATATGGTAAAGAGGTTGCAGAAAACACCACTATTCTTTACGGTGGCAGTTGTAATGCAAAAAATGCTGCAGGACTTTTTGCAAACCCTGATATTGATGGCGGTTTGATAGGCGGAGCATCACTTAAAGCTGACGACTTCTGCGCCATTATTAATGCTTTTTAAGCACTTGATTGACACATAAATTAAATTCTGAAAAAAATCTTTTTCCGGAATTTAATAATATAACAAAGGAGGGTGTTATAACACTCTCCTTTTTGTTATTAATGAATATTGCCGCCCGGTAATTCCGATGGCAACGAGCTAATGTACTTGACATTTGATAAATTGTAAATATTGCACTCTATATAATCCGCTATATAATAGAGTACAAAAGTTGTAATAAAAACAATTAATGCCTGTATTATAGAGAATTTCTTGCGAATTGCATTAAACTTTCAAACTATCTCTGTCAAGCAAAAACTCATAGATGTTCATAAACGCCACACCATTTTCGTCTTGATAACGCTTTATCTCCATATACTATTGAATATTTTTGCGTATATACGTATTTTTGTTCAGCAGAGGTAGTGAATTATTTTCATCCACCAAGATTTCGGAGCAATCGAGTAGGAGGTAAACACCTTATGATTAGTGTTTACCTCCTACTCGATTGTAATTTTTTAAGGGCTGACACATTCTCACGAATAGTCAGCCCTTATTATTTTTTATATTATTTTTAAAAATAATACTTATATCATAAAATCATTATTTTGTTATTTTTCCGTTAAGGAATTAATAAATTCCTCGGTAATATCAAAAGTATAGACAATAGAATAAATATGGATAGGGTAATAGCCATCAGAATTCAAAGACTCTCTTTCTATATCGGCATATTCTTCTACTTCCGGACCATCATAACGATGATAATTACTTTCATAATACCAACCATTTTTTACTTCCGCGTCAATTACATAGGTATTACCATCATATTCTATTTCAAACCGGTATGGTAAACTGATTGTTGTTAATGGTCTTACATAATCTTCTTTACTATTTGTTGAATGACCTTGAATTGATACTAATTTATTTGGTTCAAGGTTATAATTATTATAAGTTTTAATAATAATATTTTTATTCGTTTTGTTACATAAACAATATTTTTGTGTTGTATAATCTCGATCACAAGAAGTCATTACTAAAGCAGTAATAAATATTACGATTATAAAATTGATACTTTTCATAGATATAATATTTTAAAAATTAATACTTAAATGTCTCCAATTAGATATATTTCCTGAAATATTCACTATATATGGAAGTGTATTCATATAATAATACATTCCAAATGGGTGTTCATTATGTTCTCTTATGCAAGAACTATATCTAAATCCGTAAATTGGTATATTTATTGGATCTGGT
>SAMEA3663026__coassemble_1489_pt1 | contig 6911 bp, 1 predicted proteins | sample SAMEA3663026__metabat2_low_PE_015 | metagenome-assembled genome bin SAMEA3663026 (sample SAMEA3663026) | pig gut metagenome | biome: pig gut; feature: pig-associated habitat; material: faeces | place: France | collected 2012
ATAATGCACCCCAAAAGTTTTGTGTCTAACTTTTGGGGTGCACTTCAGTGATGCCGTGCGGGCTTTTTTTTATTACGTAATAAAGTTTCTCTATTACTTCACTACGAGGCGACCGAGGTAAACCTCTCCGGTGCCGGAAGTTACACGGATATAGTAGATACCGCTGGTGTAGATACCGTCAACTTCGATAGGGAAGGTAGCAGGAGTGAATACATCCATTACTTGACCTACGGCATTGAGTACCTCTACGCGCATTCCGTTCTGCTCTTCGGCTGTCCATTCGCGGTTAACGAAGGTACTTTGTCCGCCTACTACAGGGTTCGGTGCTACGATAATCGGCAATGCATAAGCATTATCTACAGGGGTAGTTACTATGAGTGTGAGAGTTACGATAGAGTCGCAACCAAGGTCGGTAAAGAAGTGACCTTCATAAGTACCTGCTTGAGTGTAAGTATTACCGGCAAACTCATAAGACTCGCCTTCGTTGATAGTCTCGGTAATATCTACATAAACGGTAGGGATAAAGTCGATAGTGATATCCATTACCAAAGAGTCACAACCATCAGAGCCCTTAACAACAACGCTGATAACAGTATCTGAAACTATATCATAAGCATTAAATCCATAGCCAGGAATAAGATCTCCCTCACATAAAATATCATGAACTTCGGAATAAACCAATTTATTGACACACTGAGTTTCGAAAGTATAAGGTTTCCACCATGAAGAATGCTCTGTATCGCTGCAATAGGTACGCACATAAACGTAATATGTAGAATGATTCTTCAAATCACTTAGTGTGAAATTATTACCGGAAACAAGCGTAGGAGTAGCGTATTCAGGGTCGAAATCACCAATACCATATACATATTCATATTGAGTATTGGTAGAAACGGAATCAACAATAGTGGCAACTACAATAGAGTCTGATACATTGAACGTTACATCTTGCGGACGAGAGCAATTTTCAATCTCTTCAACCTCCATACCATAGATATTATATCCACCTTCGGAATGCTCTTCACTGACAAAAATGAAGGACATAACACCCGGGCCGACATTAGGGATATAAGTAGACTTCACGCCTCTGGTTCCTCTTTGTAATAACTCAACGTTGAGAGTATCAAAAGTAACACCATCAAAAGTATATAAAACAGGAGGGTTAATAGAGTCGATTAGAGTAGACATATATCCATCAAAATGTACAATAATACCGTTGTTGGTTTTCAGTCTGAAAGCAGGAGTTCTCAGATAAGCGGTATCGGCATAATTACCTCCGGTATTGAAATCAGAATAGAAAAATTTTCCCATAGGAGAATAGTCGAATTCATGAGAACCGTCGTTGTTGTAATAAGAATCCCAACAATATGGGTAATCATAACTAGTAAATTTATTTTCCAAATAAGGTAGGTCAAATACACCACAAGGAGAAACAATTACATTTGATTTGGCAATAAACGAAGTATCATCAATTGCACATATTGCACGAACGTTGAAATAGTATTTGGTAGCAACCTCCAAATCGCCGACTACCACATAAGGTTCCGTAACAACAGTATCACCTACAACGTAGTCTCCTCTATCTGTAACTTTATGATATTCAACATACCAAATTGAATCATTTCCAACAGGAGTCCAAAAAACTCCAATAGAATCTTCTGCAACTATTGATGCCTGAACATCCTTAACTTTCATGCAAGAAGGGATGGTATCTATATAAATATCATCAAAGAGCACAAAGCTACCGGTGCTAACCAAAATAATATGTTTAGGGCTTATAGAATCTATATTTCCCATATTATTCAAGTTGCTAAAGTCGACATAGAACTCTTTCCAATTTTGAGTACTATTTATTGTAACAGAAGAAATCGGAATAAAACTTTCCATGTCATTCGGATCACTCGCCACTCCGACCATTATATGAGATGTGCCACCGGCAATGTTAAAGATTGCGCCGGAAACCATACAATTTGCCAAAGAAGTAACATTGAATTCCGGAGAAATAAGAGCGGAATTTAAAACAAGCAATGAAGAAGAACCATTATAACTCAATTCATAAAATTTATTGGTAATATGCATCATGTCTTCAGGATAAATTACATCCCAGCAATTGAATTTATCATCGTCCTCAAAATCGAGTAAATATGGTATGTCAACAGATTGACAATTAGTATTAATAAGCAATGGAGCGGACCATTCACTCATACCATCGCTACAGAACGAACGAGTAATAAGCCAATATTGACGACCGGGGTTAAGGCCGTTGATAGTGAAAGTAGTAGTATTTATAGTATCGGTGTAAACGGCAACAGGGTTAGCGTCACGCACATCCGGTTCCTGACTGCAAAGGCGGATTTCCCATTCAGTACCTTCACCTTGCATTGTTGCAGTGAAAGCGGTGTCAAGGATGGAAATAATTTCGATATTTACAGGAGGAGCGCAATCTACCTCTTCCACTTTAAATATATCGAATGCACTTGCTATTGTAGATACACCTCCGTAATATTGGATACCTAACTCATAAATTCCGGTATCAGGAACTGAGAAATAATTATATATCATTTTATATTCATTCGTGCTAACAGAAGATTGTTTTAATATATAATTCCAATCATCACCTCCTATTTCCCTATAAAGGAATGAAATATTTGCATAATCATTAAAAATCATTCTCGTAGAGTCGATGTAAGACAAACCATAAATAGATGCCTTATAAACTTTTCCCGCCTTCAAATTGAAGTAACGAGTCATTATTCCTGAACTATTTTGTTCAACAGCTAATTGTTTATCTCCATCTACAGGATAAAATCCGAAATCCGAATATTCTCCAAAAGCTATACCGGAATCATCATAAACTGAATAACAATTCATGCCGTCTTCTATCCATTCCCATTCTGTAAAGTTTTCGAATCCTTCAACAAAAGAAGTAGTATCATTGATGTCTATAATTTCACATAATGTATTAAACGTATTGATATTACTCCAATCGGAATAATCCGGTTTTACAGAGTCGCACATAACACGATAAATAAAAGAATATTCCGTATTCTCTATCAAGCCGCTTAATGATACGACAGAATCTGTAGGGGTAATATTCTTAACTATTTTTGTGCCTGATGAAATTATATTTTCTATATCATTCTCATTGCCCGGCAGATAGTAAATTTCATAGGTATGAGGAACAGTGTCTTTCAAACAGATTTGAGCTTCGTTAACAAGCACATTTAAGATAGAGATATTGTTTTCCGGGAAAAAGCAAGTAGGCTTTACACGAATAGTAATATCATCAATGGCGTTAGCGGCACCAAACTCTTGAGTAGCTTGGAAAATAACGAAATAAGCACCACTATCCGGCACGGTAAAAGTATAATCCATTTTTACAACACCGATATTATTGGCATCGTATCTACGAGAGAAGCCCACTTTGATAGCATTAGTAGTGTCGTTTTGCTCTTTAGACAACCATACTGTAATACCCTCCCTAAATTTATTACCGTAAGAACCGGTTTTTGATTGATAGTATACTAAAGAATATTCCGTATTGGCATCAAAGTAAATAGGAGGAGTAGTCAAATAACCGATAGTAGTAGAATGAGAGTCCGGGAACTTGGCACATCCGATAGTATGAGAGTAGTACGAGTCACTTGTATACGTCCATTGTGCATCAGGAGACTTGCTTGAGGGGTCGGTATATGAAGACCAACAAGAAGGAGGGAAATCTTCGGAAGCGAAATTTTCTCCAAATGGCAAAGAATAAGCTTCGCAAGGAACATGTATATCACCTAAAACTTCCACAAAATCCGTTGCAGTATCATTAACATTGCAATATCTTCTGATATTTAAATAATAAGTATAATTAGAATCGGATTGTGTATAAGGAGTCAGATTGAAATTGAATTCCGAAGTCGGTACCACAGTATCTATATTACATACCTCGGCAGAACTATTTTTATCTACTAATCTAAAATTCACTAACCATGGACTTTCGTAGTTCTTATTATTCCATGAGCTTTGGAATTGATTAGTATTGATATCGTACTTTCTACTTATGTCATCAGAAACTAATCCTGTACGACAAGTAGTGGATGGTATAACGGAAATATCATCCAAATACATAGAGCTTGAGTAATTATGTATTGACTCAAATAAAATATATACAACACCGGTATATGGAATATAGTAATAATAATTGAAATATCCGTAGGTTTCTTCTACAGGGTATAGAGAATAACTATTATGAATAGAATCCAATAAAAGAGCCCCTTCCAAAACAGGTTTTGTATTTACATAGACTTTAATTCTTTCATATTTCGAAAGTGATGAATTTCTTTTCATCCAGAAATTCAATTCACAACGCTGACTGTCAGGGAGAGATATCGCAGGCGAACATAAGAGATAGCGAGTACCGGCACGAGAGTCAGGCGATTGAAGACAACCTGAAGGACTATGTGCATTTGATGTTAATGCAATCTCCCAACCTGTTATCAAACCATTTCCTGTGGTCGGGAATGTCAGTACTGAAGAAGTCCAGCAATCAGGCAGTTTGTTAGAACTATTAAAATCCTCTTCAAACGGCAGTGACGCAGCACCACATCTTGTCTTAAAATTACACTCCGGACTCCAATCACTTGTGTCATTAGCACTACAAATAGTACGTACACGAGCGGTATAATTTGTTGATGCTATGAGATTATTTATTTCTATCGAATTAGAATCGGAAATAAAATATTGCTGTGAAGAATCGGATGTAAGTTCTATTTGGAAATTAATATAAGAATCAGGCAATTCCCATGCCAATTTAACATTAGCAGAATCTATGTATTCTACGGTAACATTTTTCACTCTTGAGCAAGTAGGAATAGTATGTATATTTACATTATCCAAAAATATGCAATGGATGCTAGATTTTAGTGGAAGAAACTTGAAAGCGAAACTCATATTGGTTGCAGTACCATTAGAAGTATTGGCTGTATTAAAGAAATATTTCTTTTCTCCGGATTGAAAAATCGTATCTGTATACAACACTTCAAAAGTAGAAGAATCATTTGGATTACTCATAAGTCCCGCTTGGAATACACTACCAATATCACCCGTTATATCAAACTCCACCTCCATATCATTAGCCGCATGATTTATCTGAGGAGAAACTACAATAGTAGGACTTTGAGCTTGAGTACATATAGTAAACCTATCGGAATATATATGGGTATTTTCATGAGCTGAAAATATTTGCCAGCATATCTGATCTTCTTCTGCATTCTCACTATCAAAGTCGGCACTAAATGGCAAGCTGACAGAACTACACATAGTATGGAAATTGAAAAAATTAGAAAGAGAATTTCCTTTCGACGCTGCCGAACAATCGGAATTCAGAGTTATAGAATACTGCTCTCCGGCTGAAAGTCCTGAAATTGTATAAGAATATACACCATTTGTCGGCACTACGGTAATATTCTGATTATTAATCCAAACAGAATCATTTTGATCAACGACAGTCAGAATAAAATTGTTGGAAGCATCTCCGATTTCTTCTAATACCCAATCAATTGTAGCGGAATTCTGCGTAGATGAGTAATTTAAAAATTTCGGTCTTGCGCATTCTATAGCATCTCCCATATAGAAATTATCCAAATAGTGAAATGCATCACCATTACCAAAGTTACTAACAGAGTAAAATACTATACACACCGATTGACCGACGTAATTACTAAGAGAATAATTCTTCAACGTCCAATCCGTAATACCTACCAAATTGGAGTCCAAAGGATTATTCAAATAAGTAGCTCCACTATCGGTAGATACGTAAATATCCAAATCTCCACCGGTTGGATTTTTTATTGCAAACACCACCTCCATATTGGAAGAATTGACCATAATTGATGGTGTTGCAACAATACTTGTATATCCGTTCGGACTATTAAAAGAATTAAATGAGAGATAACGCGAACCATCATAAGCAGGTTGTGGTGTCGTAGCAGGATAAACCTCCCATTGGAAACCGGTCATAGTACTTAAAATCCTCCACCCTTCGGGTAATGTAGAAAAAGTGGATTCAAAACTCTCATGTATATAATTACCTTGCGCTTCCATATTTTGGCATGGAATCAACAAACTAAGAATACAAAAGAGGGTAAAAACAAATTTCTTCATAAACACTATAGTAAATAAGTCAATAAATAATAATTCTAATTCACACTTAATATTGTACAAATTTTAATTCACATTTTATACTGCAACATATTAGATGCTTGCAATAATATTTCACAACGAAACTTTTAGTGAATAATCTAATATCATACAACAAAACGAATTGAAAAATACGATTATAGATAAGATGCAAAGGTAATAAAATTTTTTTAAACAATAAATTACAACAAAATTTTTCGGGAAATAAAAGAACAAAGGGGGTAAGAGGTGCAACAAATAAAGGAAAAAATCAGATATAAGAGAGGGTAAAATATCATCCAAAGAGGGTAAAAAAATCCGTGCACCGAAATTGGTGCACGGAATGTAAATGGGCGAAAAGCGGAATAATCAGTATATAGCAAACCGCCCGTATATGAGAGAATGTTACTTCACTACAAGACGACCGAGGTAAACCTCTCCGGTGCCGGAAGTGACGCGGATATAGTAAACACCGCTTGTGTAGATACCACCAACTTCGATAGGGAAGGTAGCAGGAGTGAAGATATCCACTACTTGACCTACGGCGTTGAGTACCTCTACGCGCATTCCGTTCTGCTCTTCGGCTGTCCATTCGCGGTTAACGAATGTACTTTGTCCGCCTACTACAGGGTTCGGTGCTACGATGATAGGCAATGCATAAGCATTATCTACAGGGGTAGTTACTATGAGTGTGAGTGTTACGATAGAGTCGCAACCAAGGGCAGTATGATAAGTATGTGTATATT
>SAMEA3663026__coassemble_2077_pt1 | contig 5333 bp, 3 predicted proteins | sample SAMEA3663026__metabat2_low_PE_015 | metagenome-assembled genome bin SAMEA3663026 (sample SAMEA3663026) | pig gut metagenome | biome: pig gut; feature: pig-associated habitat; material: faeces | place: France | collected 2012
TTTCATAAACAAACTGCACTCCAAAAGTTTTTTGTCTAACTTTTGGGGTGCAGTTCATAATGGCGTAGCCTCTGTTTTGTAGAAAATAATGAGAGATTTTTTTTTTAAATATAGGTTGTTTATGATATTTATTACTTTACTTTGTGCGGGTAACTTGGTGAATAATGTTACCTTTATGATTAATCATTGACAAAGACAGATTTTTTTTCGTTGCTGTAAGGATAGAAAAGCCACTATCTCCATTATAGAATACGGTTCCTTCTACTGCCGACACTTTTTTTCTTGATAGTGAGGCGGAAGAATTTACTATATAGTCTATCCCATTTTGTTTGATGTGTTGGAAGTTGTGTATATGTCCGCAAATATACATATCCACTTTATATTTGCGAAGTATAGGGTCTACTTTTTTTACCATATCCTCTCTTTCTTCGCTCTCTTTTTCGGTATCTGCATAAATAGGATGATGTCCGACTACTACGGTCCAATCCACATCTTCGTTTTTGCCAAGTTCTTCGTCGAGCCATTTTAGTTGTGCCTCTACATCTTGTTGGCAAACATTCGGATATTTATCGTTTTTTTCATGATATTTATCAATAATAGGAGTAGTATCGATGAAAATTATTTTAATGCGTGTACCATCTTCCTCAAAAATTTTGGAATAGTAGCGGGCAGGCATATTCCATCTGCGGCTTATTTTAGAATAGTCGATAACAGCCTGACTATTACCACGATATTCGTGATTGCCCAGAATAGGATACCAATTAATCTGCAGCTCCGGATGCGAATAGATAAGTTCGTAATTCGTCATCCATAGGGGGTCATCAACAGAGGCTACGCCTAAAAAATGATGTGTATCACCTAAGGCGAGAAATGCTTCCGGACCTACCTCGTCTGCCATTTCGCCCATAAGTTCCGCTATCTTCTTTTGTTCGTAGTATCCATTTCTACCTAAGTCGTTACCTATCATTAATTTTACGTCCCCATCCAAATTTTTGACAGGCGTACGAGCAATTAATGTAAAGCAAACTACTATTGATAGAAAAATTGAAGTAATTAATTTACGAGTCATATTACATTATTTTGTTCCTAAAGCACCATAATATGGTTTTAGTTCAGGAGATTGATAAATTTTCTCGTTTATTTCAATTCCGTTTATAAAAGAAGGGGTAATTGAAATTTGGTTAACGTTAAGTGCCGGAGATCCTTCTTTGAGGTGGAAATCCCAACTTGAATTATAGACATAATCTGTAAGACTAACGGCATTGATGTCGAAGTTCACAAATTGAGGGTCGATAAGGTTATCTTGAGTGACAATGACGCTGTTTACATCAATATTTGGATTATAGCTTTTATGGTTGTAATTATATCCTTCGTAAGCATATCCTACATTACTCTCTTCCGGGTAGACGATAGAGCTTTTTTGAGTACCGGAGACGTACATATTGTAGTCGATTACAGATTTATCGTCAAATCCGGCGTCCGGTGAATTAGGGTTGTTGTAGTTAGGAGTCATAGCGCGGAATTTGCAATTCACCATTAAGTTATATACTACGTTAGCCAAGCAGTTTTTTTCTACGTATATACAACCGCCTTTTTCGCCATCTCTACGCCAACCGGCATTGATAATTACGTTGTTATAAGCGTTTACAACAGCTTGACCGCGAGTTTCGCTTTGGCCGGAAGATGATAGTTTAAGGCCGTTTGTATTTGGGCTGAACATAATGTTTTGTGCTATATCTACTTTTACTCCGGCTTTGATATTCACTGCTTCGGCTCCGTCGTAGCCATTGGCGGCAAAAGTATTGTTTGATATGATTGCAGAGCCACCCATTAAATATATACCATCGCTCCAGCCATAGCGAAGTATTGAATTTGTAATTACGTATTTACCGTTGATATTTGTAGTAGTGATATGAGGATAAGCATCATCGCCGGCGGTATAGATACCTGCAGTGGCGGCAGGAGAGCCTTCGATAACCTGACCTCCGGTATATTCTATTATTGCATTGTCTATAACCATTTCAGAGCAACTTTCAGCAGCTACAATACCGCCCCAAAGTCCTGCAAAGATATTGCTCTCGGTGCGTTCCGATTCTTCTACAGAGAAGAGTACAGGGTGCTCGGCACTGCCATATACATAAAGGTTTCCTTTTACTATTATTTCTATCGGGGTGTGGTTTACTCCGACTCCGGCGGTAGATACTATTATTTTTGTGCCTTGCTCGATAGTGAGGCTCTCTCCTTCCGGTATTACAAGGTGACGGTCGAGATTTATCTCACTGCCCGCTTTCCATGTTCCGGATACTCTCATTTCCGTATCTGTTAACTCGGTGTTTGTATCCGGAAGGTCCGGTTCCGTGTTTCCTCCTCCATTTCCGGTTCCACCGTTATTTCCTCTTTTGCCATCACAGGAAATCAATACCATCATTACGCTTAGTAAAGCGATAAATAAATTTCTTTTCATTGCTTATTTAATTTAATAGGTTATTATTTCGTTATTAATATTATAGTTTATATCTTATACCAAAGAGAATTGTTTGTCCATATTGCTCTTTGCGTTCCAAAACATTACCGTTAATACGATCCACCTCGGTAAGATTGTCTGTATGAGGGCCTTTATTATAGTATCTTATCATTGGCAGATTCAGTAAGTTTGTTGCTTTTAAAAATATTGAAACGCCGCATTTAAACGATTTTTCTGCCGATACTTCCATTCGGAAATAGTCGTTCTCCCAAATGTCGTTTTCATACCAATTGCTGATATCTGCCAGGCGTCGACTGATATAGCTGCCGGTGAGTTGTGCATTCCATCCGTATTGGGTATCTTTGTATAGCAGAGATAGATTTGCCACATGCGCGGCTTGTCCGTAGAGAGGTCGAGTTTGGCTGACAGTTATTATTTCATTGTTTTGCATTGTGCGCTTCTCTGTAGTAATTTGCGAATGGGTAAAGGTGTAATTGGCTTTTATTCCGAATTTATTGAAGTATTTCAGTATATCCACTTCCACACCTAAATTGTTGGCATTACCCATATTCATAGGCATATAGTAAGTGTCCTGCCCTTCGTTGATAAGTCCGTATTCAATAGGGTTTTGCAGATGTTTGTAGAAGAAACCTACCATAAATTGTTCGGAAGATTTCGGAAAGTATTCCCATCGTAAGTCAATATTGTCGGCAATAGTATGCTTTAATGTAGGATTTCCTTTTTCTTTATATTCTTCGTTTATTATGCTATAAGGCACTATTTCAAAGAAACTTGGTCGGTTAATGGCTCTTGCGTAGCTTAAACGCAAGTTCATTTTTTCCGTTAAAATGCTTTTTATATGTATGCTTGGCAGGAAATCGGTATATTTTTGACGTCCTATGGGGTCAACATCGCGAGGGAATTTAAGTGTGTAGCCTTGATTGGTATTTTCTATTCTCAGGCCTGCAATAATCTCCCATCTTTTGAGGGTAAGTTTAACCATGGCATATCCGGCGGCAACTTGCTCATCGGCGTCGTAATTAAGGGGGTCGCCTATGTTACCGTATTTGCGGGGTGTTATGAGTATTTCGTTCAAATTATTCCAATCTTCTTGATAAGTTTGAACTTGACCGATGCCGGTAGAAGAGTCGAAAGTATATTCATTAAAGAAGCTGGTTCGTTGTTTATTTCTATACATTCCACCGATTGCGAAATCCCAGTATTTGTATTGGTAATTCAAGTCTAAATATACAGCCCAATCTCGGTCGGAGTTGTGCTCCCATCTTCGTACTGCGGATTTACTTGTTGCCAAGTGATTACCTTGTATGTAAATCGTTGTATTATCGGGGGTTTTATTTGTAGCGTTTGAGAATACGCCTTTCCAATCTATTGTAAAATGGTTATCTAAAAATTTATGAGTGCCTTGTAATGTGGAATTGAAAATGCCTTGACGATTCCATCTTAGGCGCACGGAAGCCTCTTTATCGTCTTTTGCAAGGCGGGTCTGTTCGTTTGTCATATCAAGCCAACCGTTATACCATGATAATTTATGTTGCGGGTTGAATACATAGTCGAGTTTGCCATGTATAGCCAGGCGTTGGCGGTTGTCGGAGTACTCCCTATGTTCCACACCATTAGTCATATACGATGATCTGTAGTACCAATCACTATTCTTGCCACGGTTAACGTTTTGATAGCTTACCGAAGCAATAATTCCGAATTTGTCCTTAAAAAAGCGGTCACCATAAGATATGTTGGCAAGTAAATCGGGCAGAGGGCGAGAACTTTTTACTTTAAGATTGTCGTTTGTAAAGTCGTCGTTAGTAACTTTATAGTCGCCGGAAATACCGTTTATCTCATTAGGGGATTTTTTCTGAATGCTTTGTTGGTTAAAAGAGATAAAATCTCTTTGAAAATATAGGGCATTATATCCGGTAGTGAGGCTTACGTTTAACATTCTGTTTGCCGGAGCATCTTTCATTACGAGGTCTACGGCACCGCCAATACCATCTCCTTCGAGGTTTGCAGTCATTGATTTCGACACCTCTATACGGTCCAGAATTTCAGAAGGGAATAAATCGAGGGGAACAAAACGGTTTTTATTGTCAGGGCTTGGTATCTTTACTCCATTTACTAATGTGTAGTTATATCTTTTGTCCATACCGCGCAGGATGGCGTATTGACCGTCTCCCGAAGAATTTCGCTCGGTAGTTACGCCCGACATTTTTTGAATAATATTGCCCACTGTAATATCCGGAGAAAGCTCCATGGCGCGCGCACTCATTACATTTACTACATTTAATGACTTCTTTTCTATCATTCGTGCGCCCGTTTCAAGATTTCCTACTTGGGCTGTTACTACCAATTCTGCCAGTTCGGAGGTTGCTTCTACCATCTTTATTGTAAGAAAATCCGTTGCCGGGCTTTTTATCTCTTGTGTTTCGTATCCTAAGTAAGAGCATACCAATATAGGGTTTTCTATGTCGGTAGATAATTTGAATTTTCCGTCCAAGCCTGTTGTCGAGCCCGTTTTAGGACTTTGTTTTATATATACTGACGCCCCTATTAACGCTTCTCCCGTAGTGGCATCAACAATAATTCCGTTTATATTTTTAGCTGATAATATATTTAATAATAGTATTTGTATTAGTAATAGTATAATTTTTTTCATGAACAATAAGTTTGTTTTTCGGGTGCAAAATTACACCCGGTGTATTACAAAAATGTTTCATTCTTGTTAAGAGACAAAAAAACAGCTCACCGATAATCGCTATCGATGAGCTGTGTTGTTAGTATTCTATAAGGCTTTATATTAATATTGTGTTATGTATTATTTTTCGTCGTAGTTATGTAAAGATAATATTGCTTC
>SAMEA3663026__coassemble_6624_pt1 | contig 2458 bp, 1 predicted proteins | sample SAMEA3663026__metabat2_low_PE_015 | metagenome-assembled genome bin SAMEA3663026 (sample SAMEA3663026) | pig gut metagenome | biome: pig gut; feature: pig-associated habitat; material: faeces | place: France | collected 2012
CTTCATATTCCTCGATAGCTCAATGGTAGAGCACTCGGCTGTTAACCGAGTTGTTGTAGGTTCGAGCCCTACTCGGGGAGCTTTTATCATCAGTTTGCAGAGCAAAGTGATGATGGAATATCTCATAAATGAGATTTTTTCAACTTCGTTTTTGCGAAGCAAAAACAAAAGCTATATGGCGCCATAGCCAAGTGGTAAGGCATCGGTCTGCAACACCGCTATCACCAGTTCAAATCTGGTTGGCGCCTCTAAAGATAAGAAACTGATTCAAGAGATTGAGTCAGTTTTTTTATTGCATAGGAAAGTGCTTCACACATCCTATGCAATAAAAAAGACACTTCGTGTCAGGATGCGCACTCGCACGCAAAGTATATGTTGCAAAAGCAACCGCGCTCGGCGCGAGAGTCTTGCAAGCAAGACTCTTTCTTGTTGACAAAATCAATTATTGCGACTAATATAAAATTACACTTTAGATTAGTCGAAGGAGAGGCTGATATGGCATATATAGAAAGAGCAATTACACCTATACTGAAGAAAAGAGTACAGGAAAGTAAATGTACTCTTATTACGGGTGCAAGACAGGTAGGAAAGTCAACTCTGGTTAAGAATGAATTTAAAGATTACAATAGAGTGAATTTTGATGACAGACTCACAAGGCTTCAGGCGAAAGAAGAGCCAAAACTTTTTTTTCTGAATAATCCGTGTCCGCTGTTCATTGATGAGGTTCAGAAAGAAAACAGCATATTAGAAGAGGTTAAGATGATAGTTGATGAGTCAGATAAAAGAGGGATGTTTATTATGTCCGGTTCACAGAAGCTTGAGCTTATGAAGGGAATGAGTGAGTCTCTTGCCGGAAGAGTATCTATAAATGAGTTATCGGGTCTATCATTGCGTGAAATACATGGAGTTAAATATAACAGGCATTTTGTTCCAACAAATGATTATCTTGAAAGTCGTGAAAAGGAAATAAGGCCATACGACAATTTGTGGGAGATTATACACAAGGGCTCATATCCTGAACTGTATGATGTGGAACGCGATTGGCAGGAATATTATTCTTCCTATGTGTCCACATATCTTGAGAGAGACATAAACGAATTGATTTCTGCAGACAGCATTACATTTACCAAGTTTCTTACAGCCGTTGCTGCCAGAACGGGGGAATTATTGAATTATGCAAATGTTGCAGGTGAAGTTGGAGTTAGTGAGCCTACTATTAAGAAATGGATTTCTATTCTTGAGAGAACGGGAATCGTATTTCTGTTGCAACCATATAGTGCGAGTGCATTGAGCAGAGCAATAAAAACTCCAAAGCTTTATTTCAGGGATACCGGTTTAGTCTGCTATCTCACAAGATGGCTGACTGCGGATGCATTAAAATGTTCAGCCGTAGCAGGGAATATGTTTGAAACGTTTATGGTATCTGAGATATTAAAGTCTTATATAAATGAGGGAAAGGATTACAAATTCAGCATATTTTATTACCGGGGTAAAGACAAAGGTTCTTTCGGTGAAAATGAGATAGACCTTATCATAGAAGAAGATGGTATCCTCTATCCGATAGAAATAAAGATGTCCGGAAATCCAAAAGCAAATATGGGGGCAACAAACCCGGTACTAGATAAGATTAAAGAAAAGTCAAGAGGTGTGGGAGTGGTACTTTGTCTTATAGATAAAAAAACTTATCTAAGAGAGAACTTGGTCGCATTACCGATAGAGTATGTCTAGAACAAATATCAAGCAAAATAAATATGCTCTTGTCACGATTTGTCACGAAATCCTAAAGCCCTTGATTTACGGGGCTATACGGGCAATGAGAGCAATTTCGCCCTTTCGGTTCATTAATTCTTTACAAGGAGATGACATGCGAGTAAAATAGAAGCATATTTTGGATTATAGAGCACAGGGAGGTTTACCATGAATTACAAGAAACAATTAAACACAGGAAATATTATAGCTTTAATATCAGCAATTGTGTCCGTCGTATCCTGCTTTGTACCATTTGTCAAGAATGGAAGAGCAAGTGCAAGTTATTATGATGCGTATGACATTACAAACGAGGAGTTCTTTAAAGCATTCTTTTACATTTCGCTTATTGGAGCCATATTCGTTGCTGTATTTTCGATAGCTAAAATAAATTGGGCAGCAATTTTGTTTTCATCACTTTTGTTGCTTTCGAATGGTTTTTTGGTTTTAGCATGTATTATTGCTGCGCAGGAAACAAAAAAGAACGAAAGTCTGGCAATCGGTTTTTATTTACTTGCAATATCAACGCTTACAATGTTTATTTTCTCCATTGTCGGAGCGGTAAGTAATGCAAGAGCAAAAAATACATTTTACACGAATGGTGGAAATCGTCAGGTGCAGCAGCCAAAGTATCAGCAGGGAGCATACGGACAGGTACAGCAGCCACAGTACCAGCAGGGAGCATACGGACAGATGCAGCAGCCACAGTACC
>SAMEA3663026__coassemble_6842_pt1 | contig 2404 bp, 3 predicted proteins | sample SAMEA3663026__metabat2_low_PE_015 | metagenome-assembled genome bin SAMEA3663026 (sample SAMEA3663026) | pig gut metagenome | biome: pig gut; feature: pig-associated habitat; material: faeces | place: France | collected 2012
ACTCTTTCTTATATCGGATAGTTAATAACCTGTCCAACTTTTTGGGGTCACTTCATCACAGCCATGCGGGCTTTTTTTGCAATCTTTTTTATTTCTCGCCATTACGCTTACGCCGGGTCAAAGCCCGGTTTTGCGCAGAGTATCAATCCTCCTCGTCGATAACGTAGTAGTCGAAGAGGTATTTTACTCCGGCAGGATTTATCAGTTTGGAGTAATATGGATTGCCTAATCGCTCCAACTCACTCCTGTTGTTTACGAGCCATCTCCGAAAGGTTGATGGCGATACACCCAATTTTCGGGCGATTTCCGATTTACTCATAGTTTTCATGATTCTCTTTTGTGCTGATTATAAATGTTTTTCAATGAAATTATATATTTAATATTTGTATCACAAATATATACTAAAAGTTTCATATAACAAGGGGTAATCAAAAAAATTTTCTCTTCTTTTTTTTCGATTTTGACGAAGAGTTATAACTTGTTTGCTATCAATGCAATTTGCTTTGCCAATGCAGCTGCGAGTTTTTCCTTGTTGTGAAAATAGATTTCAGAGTCGTGTAAATTACTGCAGAAGCAAACTTCAAGAATTATACTGCTACATGGTAGGTGGAGTATAGCTAATTGATTGTGAGGTGTTTGTCTTTCTGTTTTGATGCTCCTTACATTGATGCCTAATGCTTTTGCAGTAGTATTTAATAGTTGTACTCCTATTTTTACCTCTTCGTCAGTCGGGTTTTCCGATAGTATCACTTCTGTTCCACATGCGGTGCTATTTTTGGCTGAATTGAAATGGAGCTCAATACATACGTCATCTTTGTTGACTACCGATTTTATTTTTTGTATCACTACTGCAAGTTTATCTTTGTTATCGTCGAGTAGTACGTAGCATCCGTATTTTTCATTGAGTATTTGTGCCACTCGATTTCTAAGCCAAATAGTTTCATAACCCTCGTCTATTCTGCCGTAATTGCTTGTATTTACTCCAATTGCACCGGTTTGTGCTCCTGTGTGACCGGCTACTAAAATAATCATTATTCTGTACATCGCTTTGTTAATTATTAGTGTTATTAAAAATGTTTTTTGGTTGATTGCGATGCAAAGGTACGGGTTTTTAAACTTTAAGTTTCGCTTTTGGCGGGTTATTGCTGTTTTTAGGCGAAATTAGGTGCATTTGTTCTTATTTGTTAGTATACATTATCATTGAAGTAAATGGTTAGCGCCGATATAGAGGAGCATTTGTTCCTTTTTCTCGGTCTGCGCTCTCTCTTTCGGTTCATTCCCCTTCGGAGATACTATTATTAATGGAATTTTATAGTGAATATGCTATTTTCTATCGGTAAAAATACTTTTTGCTGTCAGAAGCATTAAAATGAGTTGAAATATAGCCGGAGGGTGGCAATGTCAACCGTAAGCGACCGATGCCCCTTTGAGATAGTCGTACCTTTGCAGTGCAATTCAGAAACAATTTGTAGCGACAAATGATGGTAAAAGTGACAAGGTTTTTTTCTTTGCTCGTTTCGATACTTATAGTGATTTCTGTTTTAGTATCATGCACGGCAAAAAAGAATTATGCCCGTACTGCCTATGTTTCAGAAAAGAAAATTACTTCGCTTGCCCCGGTTGTAGTACCACACGACAGCGCCTTGGTAAAGGCTCAATTGGAATGCGATAGCCTCGGTAGGGTATATATTAAGCAAATAAATACCTTAGTGAGTAAGAATGTAGCATTATCCACTCGTCTTGATTCGGTCGGAATGATGAGTACTACAATGGTTGCGCGGCACGACACAATTTTTATTCCTGTAACAAGCACTTCCTCGGTGCGTATCGACACGGTTACCGTTTATGCTAACCCTGTAAAAAGCACTAAATTGCCCTTGTGGCAAACCCTAAAATGCTATTTTATAGCGTTTATCATCCTCGTAGTTATCTGCGGAGTAATCTACGTGGTAATAACTATCCGCAAAAGAAAAACATTTATAAACTTTTAAATTTTTATTATTATGAAGATTAATGCAATTTCTTTAGTAAACGGAATGTCAGGTAAATTATCTAAAAAGGACAAAATCGTGTTTTCAAATCGTTATGGAAACATCCATGCTTGGGAGATGGAGGCGTATAAGGGTCCTTTCACTCCTGCACAACTTGCTCAACAGCAACTTTTTGCTAATGTGGCATCGCAAGTAAGGGCGGAACTTACCGATCCGGAGGTGAAGGCTCAATGGGAAGAGGTGGCAAAAAACAGCAATGGTAAGTACAAAACCGCTTATGGTGCCGCTTTTGCTACCAAGTATGCCGAAAGTAAAAGTAATGAATAATATCTTGGATTGAAACAGAAAAATATCCACCGTTAGTTACACCGGGAGTTGGATTTTCCAACTCCCGTTTTTTTTATTCTATCCTT